>OHEC01000611.1_pt1 | contig 18137 bp, 18 predicted proteins | sample 1567141 | NCBI WGS metagenome assembly OHEC01 (sample SAMEA3879567, study PRJEB24766) | human gut metagenome | biome: human-associated habitat; feature: feces | place: USA | collected 1985/1987 | reverse complement strand
TGTTCTTCCTAACTCATAGTAAGCGTAAGTAGAACGATTAACGCCTATTATTTCCGCTATATCGTTTTGCGTGAGATCATATAAGTCTCTTAATAGCCGCAACTTTTCAGTTAACACTTTTATCTCTCCTGAATAGCTTGTATTTTAGATAAATATCATTAATTAAGATAATTTGATTATAATTTTGTTGTGAATGAAAGTCAACAAAAAAACTGCAAATTATATCTTTAATAAAGATTATTATCGGTATCAAGTTGTTCTAAATATCTTAAAAGCAGATATACTAATTATAGTGAGAATAAACAAAGTGGAGTATAACATGAGTACCAGAGATGTAAAAAAGTCAGTTGGAAAGAAAATAAAACTCTTTAGGGAAAAGTGTGGATTAACTCAGGAAGAACTATCTGAAAGAGTGGGTTTATCGCAAAATCACTTATCGTCTATAGAAAGAGGAGTAAGTTTTCCAAGTCCTGAAAAGCTTGTTTTGATTATTGATGAAATTGGTGTTTCAGCAGATCAGCTATTTGAAGATGTGACAAAAAATTCATATCAGGCAACGGCTTCTTTACTATCGGAAAGAATTAAGCATTTACAGGCGGAAGAACAACAACGAATTTTAGCGGTGTTAGAAGTTTTGATTCAGGAAGCAGAAAAAAGACTTTAATCCCGTGGGAGGTATTGTGTTAATGGTAGACAAAGAAATGTTGGAAGCTGTACGGGCTATCATGAAAGAAGAATTAGAGCCGGTAAAAGAGGATATCTCTAGTTTAAAGGAAGATACGGCAGCTCTAAAGACTGATGTTGCCACACTTAAAACTGATGTGTCTGGCCTAAAGGAAGATACGGCGGTTCTAAAGACTGATGTTGCCACACTTAAAACCGATGTGTCCAGCCTGAAAGAAGATACGGCGATTTTAAAGGAAGAATCTAGTATCACGCGCACAGCGGTTAACAAGCTTCTGGATTGGGCTGACGATGCCAGTATTCAGATCGTCCCCTTATTCAAAAAAGCGAAATAAATTCACTGCCGGGAACCAGTTTCCCGGCTTTTATTTTTGCGTCCGCATTTCAGCGGGAGCAGCGCGGGCATATATTTCTGCAGATTGCGGAGAGAAAAGAAAGGAGAAGGGTTTCAAAGAGGGTATGAGAAAAGATGCAGGATAAAGACTTGTATCCAAAAAGGATCCAAGTCACACACAAATGCAGGCAGAGCCTGCATTTTAAGAAAATATTTTTTGTATACAAAATAGGTGCCTTTGTATACAAAATGTGATTCAAAAGCTGCCACAAATCCCGTCGCTATGGGAAAAATTAGTGTTTCAAGATTTGTATACAACATAAAAGGGACGGACTTTCCCCCTAAAAAGTGGTGTACTGGAAAAGCCTCTGAACGGCGTTTAAAGACGTTTTTTATAAAGAAAGGAAAAAAGGGACCTTCATTGGTACAAAAAAGTGCTGTAAAGCCAGTTGAGTGCTGCTTTAAGCCATGCAAGGACATATCAAGGATTCAAAATAACCGGGAGAGCTGGTATACCTTTCAAATTCGTCCAAATCGTAGGACGACGGAACTTCCGGTTCGGGGAGCATGGCGGGTTCTGCGGTATATAAAGCGGAAAGAAGGTAACGCCGCAGATGGAGAATAGTTTTTCTGTGACGGGAAACAGAGCGGCAGACGGACATAACATGCGCGTCTGTGAGGGAAAGGAAGCGATCCCGCACCAAAGGGCGGGATACCATTTGCTTCCTGTTCAGCTTTACAGTAGAAGCAGAGGAAAGACACGTTTCTGTTATTACCTCTAAAATCGCTTTCAAAACGGAAGGATCGGCGCCTTGCTGCAGGAGATTATCAAATTTAATTTTCTTTTTCATTTCGTCCACAAACTTTTCTTTATCAGACACAACAGTTTGTTCAGTATTTAGTAAATCAGTATTTGGTATATCAGTATTTAGTAGTTGCTGTTTTTCTGCATGGTGGTTTTCTGAATACGGGTTTTCCGGAAGCAGGTTTTCGGCCTGCTTTTTTTCTGCTTTCGGGTTTCCCGAAAACAGAGTTTGCATCATTTCTTCCTTTGAGATTCCCTGAGCTGGCGTACCGTCAAGATTAAAATACTCTGTTTTTCCGCTGTCATAGGTGACGCAGCACAGGTCTAAAAGGTACTCTACTTTTACGCAGCGACGACCTTCGGGCTGGGGTTCCTCATAGATATCTGTTTGGTAGTGGTGAATTTTTCCGTTTTTTCTCACCGGATATTTTACCCAATATCCCAATTCTATCAATTCCCGTATCCCGGAATAGACGCTTTCCCGCCCGTCTGTATGAGAATTAATGATATTTTGAATAATAATTTTCCAATCGTCTGGCTTTGATAAAATGAAAGAGTGAAGGCCGACGGCTTTAAGGCTTAACCGTCTATCATCGAAATGCAAATTGCACATAGTGGTGTAATTTTTGTTTTTATGAACTCGGAAAATAGTTTCTGTATTGAACATAAGTAAAAACCTGCTTTCTTAAAAATTTGATAAAAAAAGCAGGCCGGTTTTTCCGGCCTGCTTTTAGGAGTAGCTATTAAATTGTTTTTTCTGTGCTGGCGGCTCATAATCTGTTTCTAAAATAAATGGTTCTGGATTATGGGTCATAAACCGTTGGTGAACCGAGCCGATTAGCGTCTCTCGGCTTGCATACCGAATAGGCTTTAAAGGCTGGGAAGGAATATTGAAAGGCTGATTTAATATAATATTCCAATCGGAATACCGCTTTAGCGTGGTGTGCATAGGGTGATTTCTGGTTTTTAAAAATATCCATTCTCCCATAGGCAGCGTTCGTATTTCGTCCGGTGTCATAAGAGGCCGAGCAATCATTTGAAAGCTTTGATTGCTCCCTTTTCGGCCGCTTCCAGAGCTGGAACCGGTTGACACGCTGCCGGATAAAACCGTTTGATTTCCAAGCGATTTAGACAATTCCTCCGCAGCTGGCGAAAGGGGAGAGAGACCGCCAAAAATAATATTTTGGCAGCACTCCTTGATGGTTTCCGCACCATAACGGCCATAGTTTTCTTCTAACTGGGAAAGGGATTGGATAATAGGAACCTGCAGAATGTTTCTGCTTCTGCCCGCCGAAAACATAGCCTCCGCGTCGGGGAACGCAGGCATCGTTCCATACTCGTCAAGGAAAAAATACATTCTGCGGTCTAATCTGTTTCCATGATGATTGGCAAATTCGATACATTCATCATAGAGCTGCTTAATGATTAACGGAACCAAAAATTGCTTTGACTTATCGGCTTCTGGGAATACAATGAAAACAGCGGATTTTTCCGTACAAAGCTTTTCCGTATCCAGGCCGTTGTCAAAGCACATTAACTGTTCTATTTCCGAATCAATGAAGGACAATAACCGGCTGATCGCCGTCGATACCACAGAGGCCATGCTTTCATCGGGTGCGGCTAAGGCTGCTCCTGCCAGCCATTTCGCTTTGTGTTCCGGTGGAAGCTGCCGCATGAGCTTATGAAAATAGGTTTCCTTATTTTCGCTGTCACTGTCCTTTTCCAGCAGTTCCAAAATGATTTTAAAAACAGAGACGATGTGCCGTTCCTCTTTTGGACAAAACTCTGATACCAGCAGAATTACAGAGGCGATCAACCCCTCTGCGGAATCATAGAAAAAAGCGTTTTGGCCGCCTCCGTCAAAACCCTTGGTATGCACAATAGACCTGGCGGTTATTTTAGCATATTTTTCAGCCCTGGCGAGATATTCCGGCTTTCCGCTTTCTTGATATAAAGCTATGTATTTGTTTACCAGATGGATTAGATTATATTTATCGCTGCACAGGGGAAAACGAAGGTCAAATACATAGGGTGTAAAGCCGTAGCAGTCGCGGGCAATTCCCGCATAGTCCCGGAACACGTCGCCTTTACTGTCTGTACAAACAAAGCTGCAGCCGCAGGCGAGAGTGTATTCGATATTAGGATAAAGGAAAAAGGTGGTTTTTCCTCCCCCGGTGGTACTGATGGCAAGGGTATGGCTGTCGGAACAGTCAAGGCGGCACATGGGAGTCCCCTTTTTCCGTTCAAAGCCTATTACGATTCCAGCGTCCTTTGAATCCGGCAGATTTTTTCCCTGTCTCCACAGGTCAGGAGTAAAGGCTGTAAGAGGGTATGCCTGAGTAATCTCCTTTTGCGTGGCAAAACGGGCCTTTCCGTGTTGCCCGTCGCCAACGGTTTTTGCTTTGATGGAGTTCAAATTTTTTTCCTTAGAAGAAAGAATTACAACAAGAACGAGTAAAGGAACGATAATTGCCAGCATGATATAAAATTGAACCGGCATAAATTCAGCCTCCCATTTTTAGTTTAGGGCCTTGCTGCGGCTCTGATTCTTCAAGACGGGTGGTTCCGTCCTTTTGGAAAATTAGTTTTTGGCCATTTTGAATCGCGTATTTTGGACAAAACCCCTTTTTAAAATCAGGGAACCATTTTTCAACGCAATACTTGTTCAGCTCCATTTGCAGTTTAGGATTGTCTTTCGTAGAATAGCTGGTATTTCTGTCTGTATGCTCATACGATAAGGGAGTTAAGGTCTGTTCTGCAGCGTTTATGCGAAATGTTATTTTTGGAGAGTAAAAGGTCTGGTTTTCATTATGAAACACATGGGAGATTGTCAGAATGTCCCCTTGTTTTTCGATTGTAAGCGGATCAGCCCCGTCCCGGTGAAACGTCATGCTGTCGTAGGTTCCATGAAGTACAGAACCGCCTAACGCCCAGGCGAGAGCATAGGCCCTGTGAGCATACTCAAAGGCATAATACCGTTCGATGTCATAAGGCTTGAAATCGTGCCTTTCCAGATCGCCGGTAAGCTTAGAGCCTGTCTGAATATGCAATATCCCGGACTGCTCCATAACCGCGCGGGTTTCCTGCCTGTTTCCATATTGTACGTTTGCCATATATACATGGTCTTTTACGCTAAAATTAAGGATTTTGAAATCCTTTGTTCCTTGCAGGACTTCTTTTTCTTCCGGCTTTTCCTGCCGCTGTTCCAGATATTTATTCATAACAGCGTCAAAATCCTCAATCATGTTTTGATAGGTTTCGGAAACATGGTCGAGGATTTTTTCAATGGTTAGATTTTTAGGAAGGTTATTTACCAGGTCATGGTAATGATGGGCTAAATGCTGTTTTCTAACGTCTGTCAGTTCCAAGCCTGCGTGATATTGAAGCATAACGCTTAATGCGTCGGCTTCAAATTCGTTTTGCGCCGTGTTTTTCTGTAATGCGTCGGGGGAATGGTGCAGGATTGCGTGTGATAATTCGTGCAGGCCCGAGGAAAGACGCTGGGTATCGTTGAGTTTATCACTTAATACCAGTTTGTTTTCTCCGCGCAGATAAAAACCGCGTAGGGAAATGGAAGATAAATTTTTAATGGAAACAGAACAGTGCAGCCGGGTTTCAGCGTATTCCTTCATAGCGTCGCAGGCGAGCTTATGATCCATGCTGGCAGCTCCCATATTATAAAATTTAGGGTACTGTTCGGGCGGGCAGTTGGTTTGCGAGATATCGTAAACATAGCCGATTTTATATCTTTGGATTACCTCTGATTCAATTTCCCCCGCACGATAGGCTTTTTTCAGTGCTTCATCGGCAACGCTTAACGGAATCCATTTGCCGTCATGAATTAAATAAGTGATTTTGACCGGAACTAAAATAGGCAGCTTTTGTGCGTTCTTTTGTACCGACCAGCCCATTTTTTTAAATCCCTGATAACTTGCTGTGAAAGTAGCGTATGGATTATAGCTGTAAATCATCATGGTGTTTCGCAGGCTGTAACGGTAAAACTTTGTTTTGAACGCTAATAGCTCCGCGATTTCCTCCGGGTTGGTTTGAAAGCTCTTTGCGATTTCCAATACTTTATTTTTGTAGTCCCGTAATTTTTCTTCCTGCTCTTTCAGCCAGGCATCTTTATCATAATTTTTCTTCATGGTGTGAAACCTCCCAATCAAAACGGTATCGTGCCAGAATATCACGGCAAAGACGTTGAATCTCCTGCCGCTCATTCTCCGGTAATTCCTGTATCGGGGCGGCGTCGCTGATAGGAAGGACAGAGCCGGGGAAAATATATTCTTCCGGCATTTCGCTGTAAAACAATTCCCCGTTGTCGGAAAGGGCGATTGCTTTTTCCTGATGGGAAAACAGAACGGTCAGCATCGGTTCTGTAATTCCCCAATCTGCAGGGGTAGTGTACATAAAAATTTCCTCCTTAATAGGTCATGGTATGTTTATGGTCATTGCGGTTGTGGCCAAGGGCAGCTTTTTTCTTCTGTTCTTCACGGATCAGCGTGTGATCCGCTGCGTAAAGCTGTTTTTCCAAATGCCTGCGAATGGGAGAACTAAATATGGAAGCCCCGCAATACAGCAGATTTGAAATAGGCTGATAGCCCCTTTCGATATAATCTAAAAAGCTTTGCGCGTATTCATTCCCTAATTCTGCGGAAGCTTGAAGATAAAATAAGGCTTTATCCATATCTTTCGGAATCCCTTCATCACCATGAAAATAAAGCCTGCCGAGCTGGTACAGCGCGAATTGGTTTCCCTGGTCAGCGGAGAGCTGCAGGAAGGACAGAGCTTTTTCAATATCCCTGGGGATATCCTCATTTTCGCCCAAATAAAGTCTGCCAAGCTGGTACTGTGCAAATTGGTTTTGTGCTTCTGCAGCTTTAAAAAAATGCTCAATCGATTTTGGAATATTGTATTCTGAAAAATCTGGATTCGCATATAAGCAGCCCAGGCCATATTCCGCGTCAGTATTTCCGTAGCCTGCAGACCGGTTGAAATACAGCTTTGCGGCTTCCAGATTAACGGCAGTTCCGATTCCAGCCATATTCATTTGTCCCAAGCGATACCACAGCTTATCGTCCCGGCTTTTTTCTTCCAATGACAAAAAGCCCTGATATGCGCGTTGATACCACCGCTCGGATTCCTTTAAATCCTGTTCGGTTCCAATTCCATTCTGGTACATGCCGCCGAGTTGATACATTGCATAGGCGTTAGGGGATATTTTATCACTGGCGGCCATGAGAAAAAGCGAAAAAGCCTGCTTGTCATTTTGTTCCACCCCTTCGCCGCGCCGGTAAAGGCTTCCAAGGGAATATGCGGCAAAAGGATTTCCCATATCGACGGCTTTTTGAAACCATTCAGCGGCCGTTTCAGGACTTTTGTCAGCTCCATAGCCTAAAGAATACATTTTGCCGATACGAAACTGTAAATAACCTATCCTTCGTCTGATTTTTGCCTGCTCTTTAGGAGTTTGCGCCGGCTGGTTTTGTTCTTTTGTCAAAGCTGTTTTCAGCCCGTCCAGAGCTTTCCGAAACCATTCGTGCGCTTCCTCCGCGTTTTCATCGCAGCCAACGCCGCTTAAGAGCATTTTGCCAAGATCGTGCATGGCAAAAGCGTTTCCCTTTTGTGCTTCGGCTGTCATGCACTGATAAGCTTTTTCTAAGTCAGGTTCTTGTGTTTTACTTCCATACAGAAAAAGCCTGGCCTCCTTGTATTCCTTTGTCCAGCCAGCGTAAAGCTCGAACTTTTTAGGCAGCGGTTCGTTAGTATCGGCGGTGCTGTCAAATGGTTCATCAGGACTGGCCGCGTGTCTTGTCTGCCGATAGCCTGCCGCCGCAGCCTTTTCATGAAGCCTTTCGGCGGCCTCAATATCCTTGCTCAGCAAGGGAATGGAGCCGGATTCCAGATATTGCGCCAAGGCGTACTGTCCGGCTGGAATATTCTTTTCAGACGCTTTCATAAACCAGTAGGCCGCAGCCAGCGGCTGTCCGTCCGCTTGTGCCATGCGGCCTAATTTTACAGATAAGTAATCGCAGCCGTGATGAAAGGCCATTTCATAAAAAAGCTTTGCCTGTTCCCGGTTTGGCTCTCGTCCGATTCCATTTTCTAAAAGCTTGCCGATCAGTTCCTCCAACTTTCCGTTATAGCTGCTGTCAGGCAATAATTCTTCCTCAAAGTCATATTTTTTCGGTGTGTCACTGTAAAGAATATCAATCGCGATATCGCTGTTTTTAATGGTATCTATGGTGAGGTCGAAGGTGCGGCCAAAGAAAGCGGCGGCCATTTCTTTATTGTCTTGGCTGTCGTATAGGGCTGCCAGCTCATAGGAAGCAAAAATATGGCCGTGTGCGGAGGCAAGCCCCAGCCAGGTATCGGCTTCATCACCCCGGCCTAAACGGACTAGCTCTTTTCCGTACCGGTATTGCGCTTTTGTATCGCCGTTCATTGCTGCAAGGGCAAGCTCCCGGAATTTTTCGTCGGTTTTCTCCTTCGGAATCTCTGACCGGCACTGAATTGCCGCTTGAATTACAGCATTTTTGACAACGTTAAAGGAAGGTTCTTTTTCAAAGCTTCTTTTTTCAGGTTCTTCCAAATAGGTTTTATCAATTTCCGTTTGTGTTTCCTGCCATTTTTCAAACAACTCTGTCAGCACTGGGGAACTGTTCAGCAGATCAACGGCGATTTTGTCAATCTGTTGTTTTACTGCGGGTGGCATGAATTTATAAAACATACGGCCCTTTGTGGGTAAGGTATCGCTTAATTTCCGCAGCTTTTCCATAAGCGAAGCGGCAGCGCTGGGAGTTAAGCCGCCCATCGGCGCGTCCCTGACGCTGTTTTGGAGTGCGTCCAGGTGAAGCAGCTCCCGCGCCGTCTGGTTCAGAGTATCCCGGTATTTTGTTTTTTGGGCGTAAACCGGTTTCATTTCTTCCCGAAAGATATCCTTTGCATACATGGATTCAATTTTTTTAATATCTTGTGCGGTGACATATCCCTCTTTGGGATTGGCCGAAAAGACAAAAAGGTGAATGTGCGGGTGGTGTCCCTCGTCGTGCATACCGGCATACCAGCGCAGGTTTTCCGGCTTAATCCCGGAAGCTTCGGCCAGTTTATGTAAATGGGCTTCTATAAGCAGTTTCCAGGGCCGTTGCGTGTTATAGCCTAATTTATCCGCGTCCTCACGCCTAAGAGAAACGATATGCCGCCAAATCCGGCCCTCATAGCCGCTTAATTCTTTTGCGGCTTCCTGCAGGTTGATATTTTCCCGATAACCAAATAAGCCGTGTTCTCCGCTTTTGCTCACGCCGGGCCGCGTTGCTACATACCGGGTTAAGGTTTCAGCGGTTTCCTGATTAATAAATTCGCCTTGAAGCAGCAGCATTTCGGCACCAGCGGAAATGAGCGCGGAGGCGTTAACCCTGGTAGAAGCTTCCTGATAGTCCGCATATTCAATTAAATTTGTTATATCCGGGCAGTTGTCCAAAAGCTTTTGGATAAAAGAGGTTTGCTTTTCCGTTACCGGCAGATTCAATCCGTTAGCCTGATTGAAAACAACACCTTCACGGGTTCCGACATACTGAACGAGGTTTTCCATCGCAAACCCGCTGACGATATTTTTACCGTCGGTCCGTTCGCCGGATCGGGCAACACGGCAATACCGGCTGTTTACAATGATGCGGGGATATTTCGGCATGTTTAGTCACCTTCTTTTTCTGTCCCTTGGTTTAACTGGTGAGGCGCGATTGTGCCGTTTAGATGGTTCACGGATTTCACGGCGGCGGCACGGCAAGCGTCGTACTGTTCTTTTGTAAGACCGTAATCATTGGCAATTAACCGTGTGAGAATATCGGTTTCTACCGCCAGGCGGTATAGGTTTTTCCGAATCAGGGCTTCGGATTTCTGAATAGCGGCTTTCAGCTCTGTTCCGTAAGTATCGCAGAGAAAGGATTGCTCCATGCCGGTTGAGATATATCCGAAATAGAAATGAATCGCGTGTTCGATTACATCGTTTCGGCTGCCGCCTGTTAAATCCTTTAGCGCTTCTGCCTCGATACGGGCGGCTTTGGAAATATAGACCGTTATTCGTCCGTTTTCATTCAAGGGAATATCAGAATCACTCAATATGGCTTTGTATTTGCTGGTTTTCGCCATAAGCTTTTCACTCCTTTGACGTGTGCTGTAATCTTTGGGATTCCGGTTGTTTTTTGCCCCTGTGCCAATGCCGAAACTTTTTATATTGCTGTTCTGCCTCTGGATATCGCTGACCTAGTTTCCTTAATACTTCCTGTCTGTCCAGGGGGATATCAGGGGCCAGCAATTCGTTTATTTGATTCCCATAGGTGCCGACATAGTTTCCATTTCTGGATAGGGAATAGGGGAGGCCGTGATCGTCATGTGATAATAGGGCGTATTTCTTTTTGGCAACAGGGCTGTACCAAAAGCTGCAATCCCCACAAGCGTCGATCAGTTTATATTCCGGCTCTCCTTGAATCAGAATTAAAGTTTCAGGTATCTTTTCATTCATTGTGAATCACTCCTGTTTTATGTTTGTTTCTGTTGGATACAAGGGCGTACAGTATCCGAATATCTCATAATAGCCTACCGGGTATTGATGCCGGGCCACTTCGCCCAATTCACCGTTGGTATTTCCCTCGATAGTATAAACGGTTTCCCCATCGCAGGCTTCTACAATGCCGACATGATCCTCTAATCCGTCCAGACCGTCCGATTCCCAATCGAAAAAGACGATATCTCCGGGGCGGGGGATAAAATCGCGCTCCTGAAACTGCCCCCTTTCCCGAAACCAGGCAACATCGCAGACGGCAAATTTAGGAACAATGCCCGCCTCGATATAGCCGCAGCGGTCAGCGCACCAGGAAACAAAACAGGCGCACCAATTCTCCCAGCGGTTGAAGCCGTACCAGCTTAAATAAACCTCCCCGCCGGTATTTCCTAATTGCGATACGGCAACCTCGACAATGTTAGAACCGTCCCCGCCATATAATCCAGCTTGTGCGGACAGACGCATATAATCGGAGATGGCAGATTTCATTTCCGCGAAAACCGTAATGCCGAAGGTTTCTTCTATATTGCGGTATATGGTATCTGAATCCAGAATCGCGGAATAGGTGCCGTCTGGATTAACCGTTACAAAACATAAGGCCAGTTCTTCTTTATCCAGTGTTTCATGTTCGGGAAGAAGAAACAGGCAGACCGCATTATACAGCCTATAATTAAACATAGGGCTTTTGTCGGAAAGGTTATCCGCAATCTGAGCGACGATGCGTTTTGATTCCTGATCGATCACCTGGCCGCTTCCCATAGCGGAAGAACCAAACAGGGATACCGTACAGGAGATACAAAGAAAAAGAAGAATCAAAACGCCGGTAATAATCCCACCGATAATTTTTCGGCCTTTTTTATCTGCCGCAAGTTTTGCAGCAATTTTAACTACAACGGGAACAGCCATTACGCGCCACCCGCTGTCCCGAACAGAGCTTTTTTATATTTCGGTGCGATAACATGCAGGTGATACCGTTCATTTCCGCAGGAATAGAGGCAATGGCCGCGGTTCGGATTTTGAATTACCCGGTATTCGGAATCCGAAACGCCGAGAATACGCTTATATTCTTCCGTATCACAACTACCCGGATAGAATAGAAAACGATGGGTAGGAATAGAAAGTAAGGGCTTCGTGTATTCGACGATTTCAGGCAAAAAGAAATCGGAAACGTTCTGAGAGGCGAGAATTACGTTGCTGCCGCGTTTCCGTCCCCGTTTAATGAAGCTGAGAAGGTAACTGATGGCGATGCGGTTCTTTAGAAGCTCGTGCAGCTCGTCGCAGCAGATGTTGGTATCGCCATCGGTCAAAAATTTGTGGGACATGAAAGAAAGAATATTAAAATACATTGCGTTGGATAGACTTTGATTGGTAGAAAGCATGTCCTTGACGCCGAAATCAATATGCTTTGCGTTGGGAATATTAGTATAGCCGTTAAAGTAGACAGATTCCGCGCCAGTACAGATTCCATGCAGGCCAAGGCAAAGCTCCCGCAGCGTTTCTTTGCGGTAAACAACTAATCCGGTTGCCGCTTTTTCCTCGTAGTTTTCCAATTCCCGTGTCATTAGCTTATACAGATCGGTTAAAATTGGGTAATCAGACGGACGCAGACGGCTGTAGTCGGTTTCCTCGGTAATATGAAATTCCTTGTAAAGAAGCTCCAGCATAATTTCCAATGTGTCAAGCTGCTCTGTGGGGAATGGTTTATACGCAGAGAAAAAATCGCGGAGAAAAGCAATGTGCTGATTAATACGCAGAGGCTTCAAGAAAGCTTTCGGAGTGTCGATGGGTTCAAATTCCGCTGCCGGTTCCTGATTCCATAACCGGGGTTCCAACGGATTAATGATATATTTTCCTGTCATCATATCCATGTAGGTGCCGCCTAATGCTTCGGTCAGCTCCTTATATTCGTTCTCAGGATCGAGAATATATAAATTTTTCCGGCTCTGCCGGAAAATACAGGACAGAATTTTTAAAAGAAAACTTTTTCCTTCGCCGGAATTACCGAGTATGATAATGTGCCCGTTGGTTTTGTCTTGGCCACGCTGGTCAAAATTAACAATGATATTGGAGCCGTTAGCGTCCCGGCCGATATACATTCCCTGGGGATCAGTCTTGCCGGAATAGGAAAAGGGAAACATATTCGCCACGCTGGACGCGGGCAGCACCCGTTCAAACTGATTCTCGAACAGATTTTGTCCTGTTGGCATTGCGGAAATCATGCCTTCCTTTTGCTGGAGGAAAAGCTTGTCATATAAGATTTTGTGCCGGTTCAGAATGGCGGCAACATCACCCTGCAGGAGTTCCAGGGCCTTATCGTTTCCGGCCGCCATTTCAATAAAGACCGCACAGTGCAGAAACGGTTCTTTGCTTCGGTGCATATTCTCGATTAGGAGCTGTACGTCCTGCATATTGGATTCGGCTTCCACCTTCTCCTTAATGCGGCTGCTGTTGTTGAGCATGTGCCGGTTTCTTCGCTCGGCCCGTTCCAGTATTTTATTGGTTTCATAGGAGCCGACTGGCCGGGTATAGATATGCAGCGTTACGCCGTCCTTTTCTCCCAGTTCCCGGAAAATAGCCTGGTCTTTTGTTGTGGTGGGATAGCCTCTAACAGCCCATACGGTTCTTTGCGTGTTGCCGCAGACGTAGTAACGCTGTCTGCGGAAGTCAATAATGGAGGGCGCGATCAGCTCTAAAAAGCTTTTTTCCTGTTTTGCCTCTGCGGGGGAAAGGATTTCCTCTCCGTCAAAATCTGGCCAATAATCGTTATAGATATCCTGGGCAAAGTAGATTGCCAGGATTCCTTTCAACTCCTGTTCTTCCGCGATCCGGGCGGTAAATCCGGCTTCTAATAAAATTAGGAGCAGACGCTTTAAGGTCTGCTCCTGTTGAGGCCGCCCGATATTCTTTTTAAACCGGACGGCAAAGGCAAATTCTCGGCCGGTGGCCATTGAAATGCGGATATCGTCCAGGTATTCAATATCCTTGCGGTCTAATTCCGCAAGAACTTCGTTTGTTTCTGTTTTCATTTGTGCGGCAAGGTGTTCCTTATTTTTTTCATAGCTTTGGGAAGCGTTCAGGCATAAAATCTGCAGATTTTCAATGCTGGTAAGAATATTAGCCAGGGCAGAAATCCGGCCCGCGACCACTTCATCGCTTAACACACTCATATTAACGGGCGTAATCAGAATAAAGGAAATACGCTGCCCGTCCGGGGTAATAACCGAGCTTTGGTCAATCTCCTTGATGTCCATAAGCTGTAAAGTTGTCTGCAGCTTCTTTTTCTTTCTTCGATCATTTGTATAACGCATGATATTCACCTCATTTCCATTTGAAAAGCTGCTGTTCTGTTATTACAAATCGGCCTATCCGTTTTATATATTCATAAATAGACCCGGTATCCGCTAAACGCATAGTAAGAAAAGCATACAGGGCAGAAAACAGCAGAGGAAGGTACAGCCAGGTGGAAAACAGAACAATAAGGGAAATCACCAGGCAGCAGCCTATAATTAAGGTATCCCTCATGTTCCAAAACAGAATGAGGGGTTCTGCGTTCAGATTATCGGGATAAAAGTATTCCATTGAATCACCTAACCTTTGTAAAAATGTGTTTTACCGTGCTCACCGTATGAACGGCTCCCATAATATTTCCTTTTGCGGACGTATCCAAACCAAATTGCTGTGCAATTCTTGGCACCTCTGCGGCGGCCAGAAGAAGGGCGAATCCCGGTAAATATGCGGTGTCGGCCATTAACAGAATCCCCAAAACATATAAGATATTTTGGAAAAACGCCGTGAAGCAAAGGGCGATTACCTGTTTGCACCAGCCAAAAAACGCATCGAAATAGCCGCGCGGGACATTAAACATATGAAAAGAACCAATACAGGTAATAATGAGCAAAATTCCCCCGCGCTTAATATTTCCGAATACCACCTTAATGCTGACGTAGACCAGCAGAATCACTACGATTAGAAGGGTTATAGCCATCTGGCCGGCTGGAATCGTAACGCCGGCAGCTCCGGTTTCGCTTCCAGGAGGCAGCTCCCCGCCGTTCAGTATGATGCCGATCTGCTCTATTGCGTTCAGCATTTGACCGTCCAAATCCATGCTGCCGGTCAGGGCAACGGTAATATACTTTTGAAGCTCTAACACGAACTGGAACAAAAGGACGGGGAGAGTGGTAAATAGGAGGGCTGCCATTAATCCCTTGATAAAGTTCATAAACAGCGACCTGGCCGCGCTTCCGTCGCCGTTTTGATATTGGATTACCATTTCAAAGATTCCGATAATACAGGCGATGATAAACAGACAGTATCCGAAATACTGGAAGAAGCTTAATAACCCCTGGACATAGGCGCTTTGAAAAAGCGTATCGGATAAATCAGTAAAGAGATCGATTAAAGACTGAATTGTGTTGACGCAAAATTCAAATATCTTTTTAATGGTGATCTCAAACATTTGGTTAATGATAGTATCCATGCGGTTATACCCCGATCACACTCCACATCCAAGTGGGAGCCGTGGAAACAAGGACTAAACCAATAAAGATTAGAATAAGGGGAATCCAGTTTAATTCCTCTCCCGCGTGATGGGCTTTCCAGAGCATAGCCGCTTTGACGATTAAGGAAACCAGCAGAATGACGGCAATAATGATAAAAGCGGTATTGACGATCGTTTTTACTTCCGGGAGGACGTTATTTTCCATCGCGCTGGTGAAAGCGTCGCCAATGCTGGCAAGTGTAAAAAATTTTGTGTTCATAGTGCATTGCTCCTTTAAAAAAGTTTAAGGGTTTTCATTGGTAACATAGACTGAGATGCTAATACTGTTGCTGCCCCCAAGTGTGGCGGTAATGATGCTGCTTCCCGGCTCCAAAGCCTGCAGCTGAATGGAATCCAGGCCATAGCTTGAAATCTTTACCACATAGGCGTTGCTGTTCGCCCAGGTCACGCCGCTGGTATAAATGGAGCTGGGGGCGTTGCTGATTCCCACTGAAATAGTGCTGCCAACCGCAGCGGTTTGGGGGCTGGCCCACAGCGTAGGGTTGGTGGCTGGGGGCAGCGGATCAGGTTCCGGCTCTGGTGCTGATTCTGGTTTGGGTTCCGGGGCTGGTTCCGGCATTGGCTCCGGGGGTGGTTCTGGTTCTGGCGCGGGAGCAGGAGGATCGGCAGAAGAAGCCGGGGCAGGCGAAGGGGTTTCCTCTTGCGGTTCTGATGGGGAACAGCTGCTTGTTGTTTCCGGGATACGGCTTTCCGATGCCTGGGTTTTGCTTTCCGGCTTGCTGTCCTCTGAGGAACTGGCAGGCGCGAAAGTCGGTTCGCTCTCCTGAGTGCCGATAGAACTGGAAACTGCATGGCTGTTTGATTCAATCTGATACATGACAGGCCGCCGGATTAAAAATTCCGCAGCGGTTAGAATCAGAAGCAACGTTAAGATGATAGAGCCATACTTGATAAGAGATTTATATTTTTTGGGAAGCATTTAATTAGTCTGTTCGCCTCCTTGTATTATAGAGTAGTAGTTATTAAAGCCCCTCTCCAAGGGCTGTGCTACACTGTAAGGGATGCTGTGGATTGGTGTTCACCTCCTACCACAAGATGGTTTCAGAAAGGTTCCAACCACAGCTCCTTACACTTTTGTTAATCAGTTAAATATCGCCAGACGGTTTATGTGGAACAAGGCTACAAAAGTAAGGTGTACTGTGGATGCAGCATCACATATTTACCGTTGGAGGGATTGGTTATGGTAATTTCTGTTGGCATTGATGTTTCAAAGGATAAGCACGATTGTTTTATCCAAAGTTCAGAGGGAGAAGTCCTGGTGGATGTCTTCACTATTCCCAATAATATGGATGGATTCAACATACTGCTGGAGAAAATTCAGAGATGTGCCACATCTCAGGACAAAATTAAAGTAGGGCTTGAGGCGACCGGGCATTACAGCTACAACCTGCTTGGGTTTCTTCTTGACAATGGTCTGGCCACCTATGTCCTGAATCCCTTACATACAAACCTTTACCGGAAGAGCCTCAGTCTGAGAAAGACCAAAACCGACCGGGTGGATGCACGAACAATTGCTTCTATGCTGTTATCCGATGTGGGCCTCAAACCCTACACAGATACAGCATACCACAATGAGGAGCTAAAGTCACTAACCAGATACCGTTTTGACAAGGTGAAAGAACGAGCAAAACTGAAAACTTCTGTTTCCCGGCTGGTCTGCATCCTGTTCCCCGAACTGGAAAAGCTCGTTCCGTCTCTACATATTGCCTCTGTCTACGCCCTGCTGGCGGAGTTTCCCGGTGCCAAACAGATTGCCGCTGCCCATTTGACGAGGCTGAAAGCACTGCTCGAAACCGCCTCTAAAGGCCACTACAAACGGGACATGGCTCTTGAAATCCGAGATGCTGCCAGAAACTCTATTGGCTCCTGGATGCCCGCCAAGTCTCTTGAATTGCAGCACACCATCCGGCTCATCCGAGAATTGGACAACGAAATCACTGAAATTGAAGAGCAGATTCAAACCATTATGGATGAACTTAATTCTCCCATTACCACGATTCCCGGATTGGGTTTCCGTATGGCCGCTATGATTTTTGCTGAGGTTGGTGACTTCACCCGTTTTGATTCCCCGGACAAGTTATTGGCTTATGCTGGGTTGTCTCCCTCTACTTACCAGTCCGGGCAACTCAAGAATTGTTATCCACACATGGAAAAGCGTGGCTCTCGATACCTGCGCTACGCCCTTTACAACGCAACCAAATGTGTCTGCCACTGGAACCCGAACTTTGCCGCTTATCTTGCCAAGAAACGGGCAGAGGGAAAGCACTATAATGTCGCGCTTTCCCATGCCACTAAGAAGTTGGTTCGGCTGATATTTGCTATGGAAAAATCCAAGCAACCCTATTCCCAGTTGGCAGCATAATCCCACCCTCTCATCCTACACCGGGGTTCTTTCGAACCTCTGCTTTGTCATGCACTTTTGAGCCAGCTGCTTGCGTTGCCACCACCACTCATTTTAAGAGTTGACATCTGATAGTTAATCTTTCTTGACTGTAATCAGCTTTTCATAAATATCAAAGGCTTCTTTACCTTGAAAAGCGTTAATGATTGTGACTTCTCCATTCTTTTGGCGGCCGACAATAAGCACACCGTCGTCTCGTTTGGAGAAATCAACACCAATAATCAAGCTTTCATTGATTCTCGGATTTTTCATCAAGATCGAACTAGGTTTTCGCATAATTTGCGATGTTCACAGCGAACAAGAGTATCTGTCATTTCAATAATATCGAAGCCAGCGTAATATTTTTCCGGTTCCTTCACGTCAGCCGTAAAATTGGCGCATCCATGACAGTATTCTTGGACATCCAGTTTAATCATTGGTATCCTCCTGACTAAGCAGTTCTTTTGGAATAGCTGCTGACATACTTGGTTTCGTTGAAATTCCGTTTCTCACTCAAAGCACGGCCGATCGCCAAATCAATAGCAGATCTCGACTTCAAGTGATAGTAATACAGTTCTTTGAAAGGCGTATTTAGCCTATCAGTTCTTCCAGCAGACTGCTTCATAATTTTGTAAGAGTAATTCTGCGAGTAGAACACGATGGTGTCGGTGCTTATGCAGTTCCATCCTTCGGCTCCGGCCGTATACTGCACAAGATAGACCCAATTGTCTGAAGTGGGGATTGGCTGATGCTTATGACCGTTCCATTCTGCAACCTCGACATCGTCTCCGTAATAAAGATTCTTAAGAATATCAA
>OHEC01000607.1_pt1 | contig 18226 bp, 14 predicted proteins | sample 1567141 | NCBI WGS metagenome assembly OHEC01 (sample SAMEA3879567, study PRJEB24766) | human gut metagenome | biome: human-associated habitat; feature: feces | place: USA | collected 1985/1987 | reverse complement strand
TTACATTGATTAATATCCAGTTGTAGAGACGGGGCGTGCCCCGTCTCTACAACTAGGTATTATCATAGACTATGTTATTTATTCGATAAAGCCTTCCGGATATTGCATCGTCACGCAATGCAAGGAGCCGTGTTGCTTGATAAGCGGAAGACAGTTGATACCCACGATCTCACGGTCCGGGAAGGCTTTCTGTAAAGCTTCCTTGGCGATCTCGTCTTTCGGAGAGTCATAGAACGGAACCAATACGGCCCCATTCATGATCAGGAAATTAGCGTAAGTAGCGGGCAAGCGCTCTCCCTCCCATTCCACCTGATCCGCCATCGGAAGTGGAATCAAGCGATAAGGCTCACCATTCGCCCTCGTAAATTCCTTGATATCCTCCTCCATCTCTTTCAACTCGGCGTAATGCTCATCTTCTTCATCCTCGCAGCGGACATAAGCGATCGTATCCTCGCTACAGAAACGGGCGAGAGTATCCACGTGGCTATCCGTATCGTCCCCGGCTAAATAACCGCTGGTAATCCAAAGGATACGATCCAAGCCAAATACGTCTTTCAAATAACGTTCCAACTCCTCTTGTTGCAAATACTCATTACGGTTCACGGATGCCAGACACTCGACGGTAGTCATCAACGTACCCTTCCCATCGGATTCGATACTACCGCCCTCCAGTACGAAAGGTTGCATATTCACGGGAACCACCTCGTCGGAGAAAGTCTTCATATGACAAAGATTGCGGGTGATCAAATTATCATGATTAGCGGCATACTTCATTCCCCAGCCGTTGAACACGAAATCATAAAGCATCGGCATGCCCTCATCGAAGACAGAGATCCCCCCGTGATCCCGTGCCCACGTATCGTTCGTATCCATCTCGCGGAAAATGACACGGTCGTAATCCACCTCACCCAATTGCTCACGTACGGCGGCCTCGTCCGGACAGACAATCAATAACTTCTCTCGCTTGATCACTTCCTTGGCGATAGCCACGAAACAAGGAATCACCTCGTCCAATATCGGGGCCCAATCCGTATTCTCATGCGGCCACGTAAGCTGCACGGCACTTTGCGGATACCATTCCGCAGGTAATATCACGTTATGTTCCATATTTGAATTGTTTAAATTGTTTCACAAGCACGATCGCTGTCACGATCGCCGCCACCGTATCGGCGATAGGCATACTGATCCAGACACCGAGAGTTCCGAATAACGGGGGAAGGATGATTAAACAGGGTATCAAGAAAAGCATCTGCCGGGTCAAGGAGAGAAAGATCGCTTTCTTAGACATACCGATGGAAAGGAAGAAGTTGGTCGCCACCATCTGGAAGCCCACGATCGGGAATACGGCGAAGACGATATGCAGGCCATAAGAGGCGGCACTGATCAACTCCCCGTCGCTCGTAAACATACGGACGATCCACGACGGCACCAACTGGCAAAGCAAGAACCCCAGCGTAGCCACTCCTACCGCCCAGCGCATCGTCAGCCGGGTCACGTCCGTCACCCGGGAATAGAGCCGGGCACCATAATTATAACCGGCTATCGGTTGCATACCCTGATTAAATCCCATGATAATCATCACGAAAAGAAAAGCGATACGGTTCACTATACCATAAGCGCCAATCGCCATATCTCCCCCATGCTCTTTCAATCCCCGGTTGATAAGGATCACGATCAAGCAGGAACAAAGGTTCATCAAGAACGGAGATAAACCGATCGACAAGATACCTTTCACGATCTCCGAACGCAGCCTATAAATACCTTTCTTGAAATGAAGGAGTTGTTTCGGTCTCGAGAAATGAATCAACTGTCCGGTAAGCGAGATCACTTGCGAGATCACCGTCGCCCAAGCCGACCCTTCGATACCCCATCCAAACCCAAAGATAAACAACGGATTCAAGGCGCAATTGATAACGACCGACGCCAACGTAGCATACATCGCCATCCTCGGAAAGCCCGAGGAGCGCAAGACCGCATTTAATCCCAGATACATATGCGTAACCACATTGCCATACAGAATAATCCGCATATAATCACGGGCATATGAGATCGTGTTCTCACTGGCGCCGAAAAAATACAGCACGGGATCAAGCAAGAACAAGAAAGCGATCGTGAAAGCGACACCCAGAACCACATTCAAGATCAACACATTCCCCAACACCTTATTCGCCCCCTCATAATCTTTCTGCCCCAGCTTCACGGCAACCAACGTAGAGGCGCCGACTCCCACCAACGAACCGAAAGCGGCCGCCAAGTTCATCAACGGAAAGGTCAAGGCTAGGCCGGAAATCGCCAACGCCCCCACTCCATGGCCAATAAAAATGCTATCGGCCATATTATATAAAGAAGAAGCTGTCATAGCGATAATCGCAGGAATCGCATATTGCGTAAGTAATTTACCGATAGGCTCGGTCCCTAATACCAATGGAGAATTTTGTTTTGCCATGCCGCAAAGATACGGATATTTCGATTTATTCTTTATATTCGCGACCTTATAATAGTTTAAATATGGCAGAGGAACTACGGATTAAAAATGGTGATAAACAGGAGATGTATGAGACGTTGCTCCCGCAAATCGCCTCATTGGTAGGTAACGAGACCGACCTAATCGCTAACATGGCGAACGTCGCCGCAGCACTCAAGCAAACTTTCGGTTTCTTTTGGGTAGGTTTCTACCGGGTCATAGACAATCAGTTGGTATTAGCGCCTTTTCAAGGCCCTATCGCCTGTACACGAATCAAATACGGAAAAGGGGTATGCGGCACGGCTTGGAAGGAGACCCGTACGATCATCGTACCGGACGTAGACGCTTTTCCGGGACATATCGCTTGTAGCTCGGCGTCACGCTCTGAGATCGTAGTTCCCGTGATATGGGAGGATAAGGTAATCGCTGTCCTTGATATAGACAGTGATCAACCGGATAGTTTCGATGAGACTGATCAGATCTTTTTGGAAAAGATAGTGGAATTGCTTCCTCATCAGTAAGCCTCGCCTCAGTACTTCCCAAGAAGTACTGTAGTACTGCCTAAGAGGTGCCGCAGTACTTTGTAAGGAGTACTCCAGTACTCTCCGAAGAAATACCACAGTACTTCGCAAGGAGTACTCCGGTACTCTCGCAGAAGTACCGGGACAAATGCTACTTACCGCAAATACCTTTAAATGGACAATAAGAACAAGCCTTCCCCGTAGGGGTTTGCGTAAAGGGAATTTCCGGATTGAAGATCTCGTCCAAACAGCCCCGTAGTCCTTCCTCGAACGTTTGGGAATAACCGGAGAAATCCTCTACCTTCTCTGATTTTCCCCGCTCGACGCGGTGGTAGACAGATGGGTCGAACGGATCGGCGAAGAGGGAACGGACGTAATAAATGCCCGGTTGTATCGTCTTTCCTTTGTTCTCGGTGAGATGGGCGTACATCCAGCAATACATGAATACCTGCATCACGGCTTTCGCACGATCTTTCTCCTCCTTGTTGAATAAGCTCTCGATACTACTGAAAGTCGTAGTTCCGCTACCGCTCTTGTAATCGATGATACGGATAGCGTCGCGAACCTCGTCCACACGGTCGATAAAGCCTTTCAACCGGATCTCGGAATGGTCGGAAAGGCTGATCAGACCGTTTATCTTACGCTCGGACTCGATGTAAACGAAAGGGGTCAGCTTGCCGTCACGCTCCAAGATTTTCTCCACGTATTTGCGGATCATCTCGCCGATCAGGTAGTTTTGTCCGGTAAGGGAGCGAACCACCTCTGTCTTGAAAAACTCGCTGGTGAAAGCCCGGGCGATAGCTCCGGTAAGCAAGGCCGTATCCTTACGGATCGCTTTCAGCAAATCCACGGTCACCATCTTCCCTTGGAACGGCTTGTAAAGCTCCTCCATCACTTTATGTAAGATACTTCCGAACACATCGCTCTCGATCGTCTCGCTCACCTCCTCTTCCTCCCGGATGCCTTCCACGACGGAAAAGTAGAATTTCAACGGGCAATCCAGATACGTATTGATAGCGCTCGCCGAGATCGCCTTGCTCCCCCCTTTCCGGTAAGCGTCTAAACGGCGCATGACATCCTCCCTTTTCGGCACGGCCAACGGCGGGGTCTTGGAGGAAGATACGTTATAGACCACCAATTTATCTCGCATCGGCACCTCGTAATGATAACGCAGCTGGTGGACAAAGCGGCTTACCTCTCCCGTCTGCGATCCGTTGCTACGGGTATCGTATAAAAGGCTCACGTGGCTGGCACGCTCTATCAAACGATAGAAATGGTAGGCCCATACGCTATCTTGATGCTCGTAGGTAGGCAACCCGAAACCCCTGCGTAGGTTATAAGGGATAAAGGAGTTCGCCGCTTTCCGTTGCGGGAAAATACCCTCGTTCATGGATAAGATAATCAGACGGTCGAAATCCAAGGCACGGGTCTCGAGCACACCCATAATCTGGAGACCGGAAAGCGGCTCGCCGTGGAAAGGGATCGTAATCGTATCGGTTACCCGCTTCAATAGGCGGAAGAAGGTATCTATTCTCATCTCTACACGAGCGTCTTTCATGACCTCTTTCATACGGTTTACCGTGGTGAAATAATGGAAGATGAACTCTTGCTCCAAATCGTTCGTCCGTTGGGTAGCGTCCTCCTCTTCCTCATCGGAAAGGGCGGACATAACCTTATTCAGCTCTTCCAACACCTTGATCAGATAATCCGAGAAGGCCTCCACCCCGGTCACCGGCGTGAACAGGATTTCTAGCAAAGGCGTTTTCCTTAACTCCGTATGCGAGATATAGATCTTATTGTTCTCCGTGATCTCTTTCACCAAGGAGGAAATAATCTCCGGTGAGGTGGAGAGGATATAGCGATGGTTCAATACCGGCAGCACGTCACGGAAATAGAACAACGGATTCCGGTCTATGTAGCGTACGTTCTTCTGCAACGCCAAGATATACTCGATCAACGAGGCGACCGGGGTTCCCGCCAAGGGATAACCCATCGTGACATTGATACGCCGGATTTGCTCCGGTATGGCGTTCAGCACCGGGATCAGCAGATGCTCATCGGGCAAGATCACCGCCGTACGCAGGGCTTCTTCCGAACTCATCTCCGCTTCCTTGCACCAATCGCTCAACAGGGTGTAGACGTGCTTGGCCTGCCCGATACCGGAAGGGATACCAATCATCTCGGTCTTTACCTTCTCCTCGGGGAGTAATTTCATCGAGGAAGGGAAGCTCTTCAGGTTACGGGAGACGAAATAAGAGGCCTTATTATCCGGATCGGTTACCTTATCGGATACATAATCCCAATAGAAATCCGCAATCTCCCGCTTCTGCAACTGGGCCAAGAAACGCTCTTCCGATACGGACAAGGCGTTCAAACCGACGAAGACAATTCGCTCGTAAGGCAAATCCGGAGACTCGCCCCGCTCCATGCTTTCCACGACCTCCCGGAAGATCATGCCCTCGTAGCCTTTTCCCTCGGCGGCCAAGGTCGCACGGAATTCCTCATAGAGATCGTATAGCACTTGCCAGACGGCCAAGAACTGTTGCTGGTTCGGCGTATCGCCCCGGGGATAAAAACTGGACCAGAAACTACGGATGGCGGCGATCTGCTCATCACTTAAGAAATCGAAATCATTCTCTATCTCCCGTAGGTCCGTCACGTTACTGAATAGCATACGGGCATTCGCCATGTACTTATCGATATCGTCGAAGTCGTTGAGCAGCATCTCGCCCCAATACAGGAACTCATCGAAAGTCTCGGTGGAACCGCTTTGGCGGATGTAGATGTCGTACAGGGTAAAAAGCATACTGATCCGGTCGGCGGATTGTTTTCCGCTCAACTGGATAAAGAGATCGTTGATCGTTAGGATTGTCGGAGAGAAAAGGGGGATATCGGCAACCTCCGAGAGATATTTCTGGAAGAAAAGCCCCGTACGCCGGTTCGGGAAAACAAAGGCCAGACGACTGATCTCCGCCCCCCATTTCTCGTAAAAAAGAGACGCTACTTGATATAAGAACGGTTTCATTTATTCAAAAATTTATACAGGCTGTAGAGACGGGGCACGCCCCGTCTCTACAACCGGATACGATTCACGTTATATTAAGATGTTTTCTATCTCCTGCAATTCTTCCCCGGAGAAAGAGATATTATCTAACGCCTTCAGGTTATCCATTAATTGGGCGACAGAGCTGGCGCCAATTAATACGCTAGTTACCCGTTCGTCCTTTAATAACCAAGCGAGCGCCATCTCCGCCAAGGTCTGTCCACGGCGGGCAGCTACCTCGTTTAGCTTACGGGCCTTTTCCACGGCCTCCGGGGTAACTTGAGAGGTCTGCAAATGACCGGTCGATTTCGCCGCACGGGAATTCTCCGGGATTCCACGCAAATACTTATCCGTAAGCAAGCCTTGCGCCAACGGCGAGAACGCTATCATACCCACACCCTCTTCCTTCAATACAGGCAATAAATCCGGCTCCGTCCAACGATCGAACATCGAATAGCGGGCTTGGTGAATCAAGCAAGGCACCTTATGCTCTTTCAGTACGGCCAAAGCCTTACGGGTCTGGTCCGCATCATAATTGGAGATACCTACATACAAAGCCTTTCCTTGCCGGACAATATCGGCCAAGGCCCCCATCGTCTCCTCGATCGGAGTCTCCGGGTCCGGACGATGGGAGTAAAAGATATCCACATATTCCAGTCCCATCCGTTTCAAGCTCTGATCCAAGCTAGCCATTAAATATTTACGGCTTCCCCAGTTCCCATACGGTCCCGGCCACATATCGTAGCCCGCCTTCGTAGAGATAATCATCTCATCCCGATAAGCGCCCAAGCCCTTCTTCAATATCCGGCCGAAATTCTCCTCCGCCGATCCGTAGGCCGGGCCATAATTATTCGCCAAGTCGAAATGAGTCACGCCATGATCGAATGCGGCGTGAGCGATCTGGATAAAATTACTAAACACGTCCACACTACCAAAGTTGTGCCACAATCCCAAGGAAACGGCCGGCAATAAGATACCGCTCCGTCCGCACCGCCGATATATCATATCCGCATAGCGATTCTCTTCCGCTTTATAAGACTCCATATGCCCTTTCTTTTTTTAATTATTATATCTCATCCGGCCAAGGAACCGGTTTACCTGTCGCCTTAAACGACGGACGTTGCCCGTCCACCTTCCGTAAATACGTACCCAGCTCCCCCGACAAACGCTTTACGATATCGGGATGCTGCCTTGCCACGTCATTACGTTCCCCTATATCCTCCGGGATATTAAACAATTCCTTCTTCCCCGTCTCGTAATAATAGATCAGTTTCCAGTCTCCATTACGAACCGAGCAAGTCGGACCGATTCCCGGCCCGTCATTACCCCATATATTCGGGCAGTTCCAGAATAAGCTACGTCCCATGGAAGGATCTCCCGTACCTTTTAATAAAGGCATGAAACTGACGCCATCTATCGGCTGTACAGTCTTATACCCCTTTATGCCTGCCATCTCCAAGATAGTTGGATAGAAATCCTCGATAATCAAATATTTATCACATTTGCTTCCCGGCTTCACCACACCCGGCCAACGCACGATCATCGGCTCACGGACTCCTCCCTCATAGGCGGAGCCTTTACCACTGTTCAAGGGATAGTTTTGCGTATGGATCTCGCCGTCACGCCATCCGGGCTCGCTGGAAAGACCGCCGTTATCGCTCATGAAGATTACGATCGTGTTATCCGCCTCGCCATTCTTCTCCAACCAGTCCATCAAATCGCCCAGACTCTTATCCATACCCTCTATCAAGGCAGCGTAAGCCGCCTCTTTAGCCGTTAACCCCTTATCGATATATTTCTGGTAGAAACGCTTGTCCTTATCAATCGGGATATGGATCGCATAATGTGACATATATAGGTAGAACGGCTGGTTATATTTCTTAGCCTTGTCCAACGCCTTGATCGCCTCCTGCGTCAAGGCCTCCGTAGCGAAGGTGTCGCTTCCCCAATACTTTTCCAATCCGGGGATAGCGTTCGGGGCGTAAGGTTTACCATCCTTGGTATGCCCGTAATTATTCTCGCCGAGGTAACTGGCGAGACCTCCGGCGGCATGCCCGGCTATATTGACCTCGAATCCCCAATGATGCGGGTCCTCCCCCGGGGTATCGATCGCCCCGAAATGCGCCTTACCGCAATGGATCGTGTGATATCCGTTATTCTTCAATATCTGCACGAATGAAGTACCCACAAACGTATTATTCGTCCCGCCCACTTGGGCCACGCCGTTATAATTCCAATCCGGCAGGGTAAGCACATCACTCTCCCGGTCGGTCGTCTTATCCTTAAAAAGTGTCCAGTTCGTAACCCGGTGACGGGCGGCGTTCGTCCCCGTGATCAAGCTGCAACGGGTAGGCGAGCTGATACTGCTAGCGTAGGCTTGGGTAAACATCATGCCCCCTTTCGCCAATCGCTCCATGTTCGGGGTCTCATATACCTCATTATAATGCGTCTTTTGGATCCAAAAAGGTAAGGACGTATCCTCCCATCCCATATCATCAACCAAGAACAGGATGATATTCGGGGGACGACTGGCACTCTGGGCGTTCGCTACCGCCGATACCGACAATAAAGCGATGGGAATAAACTGAGTCTTCTTCATGATAGGCAACGGATATTTGTATTCTACGAAAGTAGATATATTTCACCGAAAAACAATATTGTTTCATATACAAAATAATATTGTCTTATGTATTATACTTTTCCGGACATAAAATAAGGGGCCCTTGACAAAAAGAGTCCCTTACCTAATATCTTATACCCAATGATTTATCCGGAAAGCCTTAACGCAAACGATCCAAGGAACGTACCAGCGCCTCATCGGCCCCGATATTACGGATCGCCAGATAATCCAAGATCAGATTGACCAACGGGAAGGAAAGAGCGATCTTAACACTTACGCTGGCACCTTCCATATCCCCCTTCAAGGAATAGATCAAGAAGGCGAAGAAACCGTAAAAGCCCAATATCAGCAATGCGTTGAACACGCAAAGACGGATTTGCAGGATTCTTTTCTTATATAAGAAGATCGTCACCAAGGCAATGATAGCGATGATAGCGGTCAAGGCAAACAAGCCCCACGCTGGGTATAGTAATTCCGGCTCACCGATCATCGTGCTCAATCCGCTAGCATCGAACGAGAAGAGAGCGTCTCCTTGTTGCAGCACGGCCAACGGCAAGAATAAGGTAGCGACCGTAAGCGCCACGATAATTAGCAAGTAAACAGTTTGTATTCTTTGTAACATGGTAATTAGTTCGTTTTAAATGGAAAGGCCGACTCATTTGAGGGTCAGCCTTTCCGATGTTCAAAAATATTTCTTCTTAGAAGTTATTCTTCTCTTTAGCAGGATTCTTGTAATAAACCTTGCCATCCTCATACTCTTGAGCGGCGATCAACGTTGATTTCGGAAGTTTCTCATAGTAGCGTGAAATCTCGATCTGCTCACGGTTTTCAAAGACTTCCTCCAAGTTGTCATTGTAAGAAGCGAACTCTTGAAGTTTCTTTTCCAGATCTTGTTTCATCTCAACACTAATCTGATTCGCCCGTTTTGAAATGATAGCGACTGTCTCATATACGTTGCCCGTTTCTTCACTTAACTTCATCATGTCACGGGTTACCGTATTGGTAGGAGCGTTTGATTTTCTGTAATCCATTTTCGTTTTATTGATTAAATTCGCTTAATATGCATCTGTAATTCGCTTGCTGGCATAGTCGTAGAACTTCGTTACCTGCTTTACGTAGTTACCTTCCGGATACTCGTTCATGTAGTTGTAATACTCGTCAACCACATCCCGGTAACGGCCCTGCAACTTCTCCTCTACGGATACTAGCGCCAACTCGTACTTCGCACGGATGATAAGGAACATGAATTCCTCACGATACTTGGAATACGGGTAATTCTTCAAGGCGTTCTGCGCCGTGATCACGCAAGACTGGAAGTTATTTCCCATATAGGTACCCAGATTGAAATACAAGCGGGTGGCCATCAATTCCTTGTAAGCCAACTTCTCCTGAAGCTCAAACATGATGTTCTGCGCTTCCTCGGCCCGTTCGCTTTGCGGATAATACTCCAAATAAAGTTGCAACTGCTCGATCGCCTTATACGTCTGCGACTGGTCTAACCGAGGATCCGGAGAGTCCAGATACAAACCATAACCGGAATAGAAACGAGATAATTCCGTAAACTCCCCTTTCGGATAGGTCGTATAATAAGTCTCGAAGTATTGCGAAGCCGTCTGATAATCTTTCTGACCGTAATAGCTTTGCGCCAACAAGTACAAGGACTCCTCGGCATAAGCTGTTCCTTTAAAGATTGTAACCAGTTCATCCAGCAGAGTAGCGGATTTCGAGTATTGCTTCGCATTGAAGTATTTCTTCGCGTACGAATATTTCAATTCGTAATCCGTGCTCTTCAGTATCTTATTATACTCTCCACAAGAGGATAATAGTACTGTCATCATCATCAGTAAAAATACAACCTTTTTCATTCACATACTTTTAGCGTGCAAAATTAGTGCTTTTAGGCGAATAAATGAAACCCAAAACGTTAATATTTACAACTTATATAAATCGCTGGCAGCGATCAATTCCAATTTATTCGCTTTCAAAACCTCCGCGCACTTATTGACATCGTCCGGACGGATGATCACGTTAGCGGCGTCGCCTTGAGAAAATGCGTACATATATTCAATGAAGATCCCGGCCGAGGTGATGATATCCATAGCCTTTGCCAAGGCACCCGGCTGGTTGGGGCAATGCAAGCATACCACATCGGCCACGCTTACCGCATATAACTTTTCACGAAGCACGGAGATCGCTTTCTCCGTATCGGATACGATCAGGCGAAGGATACCGAAATCGGAATTCTCGGCCACCGTGAAAGCGGACATATTGACTCCAGCCTCCCCTAATATCTTGGCGACTTCCGTAAAACGGCCTTTCTTGTTTTCCAGAAAGATTGATAATTGTTTTATTAACATAGTACTTAATCTTTTAGAGGTTATACTAACTTACGTTTATCGATCACGTGTTTTGCCTTACCCATACTACGTTCGATACTACGCGGCTCCACGATCTTGATGTCCGGTTGCAAACCGATCACGCTCTGCATGCGGGCGGCGATCTTCTTTTTCAAGGCGATCATCTTGTTCATCTCATCCGAGTAGTATTCTTGGCGAACCTCCACCTGTATCTGGAAGGTATCGGTATTGTTCATACGATCCACCACGATCAGGTAATGCGCCTCGAACTCCGGCAGCTCCAAAATTACGGATTCTACCTGAGACGGGAAAACATTTACGCCGCGAATAATCAACATATCGTCACTTCTACCTAAAATACGTCCCATACGAACCGCCGTACGTCCACAGGCGCACTTCTCGTAAGTCAGCGAGGTCAAATCACGTGTACGGTAACGAAGCATCGGCATACCCTCCTTCGTAAGCGTGGTGAAGACCAACTCTCCTACTTGTCCCGGCTCTACGGGCTGCAAGGTATTCGGGTCCACGATCTCCGGGAAGAAATGGTCTTCCCACAGGTGGGTACCGTTCTGGCACTCACACTCGCCACCGACACCCGGCCCGCAGATCTCCGTCAAGCCATAGATATCGTAAGCCTTGATATTTAGTTTTGTCTCTAATTCCTTACGCATATTCTCCGTCCAAGGCTCGGCACCGAACGCCCCGACACGTAGCTGGAATTCCTCCAAGGGAATGCCGGACTGGTGGATCGTCTCCGCCAGATACAAGGCGTAGGAAGGCGTACAAGCCAAGCCCTTCGCACCGAAGTCATGCATCAACTGGATTTGCTTCTGGGTGTTACCGCTACTCATAGGGATCACCGTACCACCGATATTCTCCACTCCGGCATGGGCACCCAAGCCTCCGGTAAACATTCCGTAACCGTAGGATACTTGCACGGAGTCGTTCCTTGTCAAACCATAGGCGGTCAGGCAACGAGCCACCACCTCGGCCCAGATGCCCAAGTCCTTACGGGTATATCCCACTACGATAGGCTTGCCCGTCGTACCGGAAGAGGCATGCAGACGGACAATCTCGGACATCGGCACGGCCATCAAACCGAAAGGATAATTATCACGCAAGTCTTGTTTTACCGTGAACGGTAATTTCGTTATATCATCTATTGTCTGTATATCGTCGGGAGTAATGCCCATCTCCTGCATTTTCTTGCGATAAAACGGGGAGTTATGGTAAGCATGTTCAACAACTCTTTTCAACCGTAGGCTCTGTAGCTTCCGCATTTCCTCACGGTCCATACATTCAATAGTTTCGTTCCAAATCATGGTATTTGTCTGTTATCTTTTAAAGTTAGTAGTCTAAATTCGCCGCAAAGTAACAACTTTTTTTAAATCGGTGCCCTTTTGTTACGAAAAATTAGTCACGAGGCGATCATTTCAACTCCTTTACCTTGATATTGCGGAACGCTACCTCATCCCCATGATCCTGTAAGAGGATATGTCCTTTCGGAGCCTCGCCGAAAGCGCCGGCCGCGCTATAAGATGGATCTGCGTATTTACTGCCCTTCACCAAATCACGGAAGTCCTTGCTGCCACGCTCGTATTCCAATACCTTCACGCCATTCAGCCAATGCTCCACATGGTTATTCGGGAACACCTTCACCACGGCCGTGTTCCACTCGCCCACGCCGTTGAAATGAATATTCTCACTCTTTTTCAGATCGTACAAGCTACCAAGAGTACGGCTACCGGGGAAAGTAGTGTAAAGCTTGGCGTCCGGGTGTTTGGCATCGTCCAAGATCTGGAACTCTAAGCCGTAAGCGGAGCCTTTTTGCTTCTCTTGCTCGGTCACGAAGTATTTAATACCGCTGTTGGCCCCTTCGGTGATCTTAAAATCCACGCTGAACTCAAAGGCGGAATATTCACCCTCCGTAACGATATCGCCTCCGTTGGTGGACTCGCTACCGTCGGATTTCTGCACGATCAATTCACCGTCTTTCACCATCCATCCGTGATCAGGGAAAGCGTCTTTGTGCGCTCCACGCCAGCCTTTCGTTGTCTTACCATCAAAAAGGAGTACCCAGCCCTCGGCTTTCTCTTGCTCGGTTAATTGATTGATCATCGGCGTGGCTACGGCCGTTGTCTCTACTTTAGCTGTTTTTTCCGTACTTTGCGTGTTTTTTCCACCGCAGGCGCAAAGGAGCATGGCGCTCATGACGGTACAAGTTACTAGTGTCTTCATGTCTTATTTATTTTTATAATGTATATAATCAAGCAATGTGTGCGTCCACAAAGATAATTGATTTCCTAAAAAATAGACGTATCTTCGCGGTATAAATATTAAACGATTATTCATATGGAAGTACTAAAGACCGCCTTGTTCGATTTTGACGGCGTAGTAGTAGATACGGAACCTATTTACGATTTATTCTGGAATGATGCCGCTAAACGTTATGGGTTAGGTATCGATAATTTCGCTGATATTATAAAAGGTACGACTCTACCGTATATTCTGGAAAAATATTTTTCCGGATATACAGAGGAGTTCCGCCAAATGGTGACCAAAGAATCCACGGAGTATGAGAAGACGATGCCCCTGCCTCCCATGCCCGGCTCCATTGAGTTCATCCACATGCTGAAAGAGCACGGCGTACGGATAGGCTTGGTTACCAGCTCGGACAACGCAAAGGTGAAACGGGCTTTCGGGCTTCTGCATCTGGACAATCTATTCGATACCCTAGTGACCGCCGACCGCATCACACGGGGCAAGCCCGATCCGATGTGTTATCTATTGGCGGCGAAAGACCTGAACGTATCTCCCGAGGATTGTATCGTATTCGAGGATTCTTTCAACGGCATACAGTCCGGGAAGGACGCAGGGATGCGTGTCATCGGGTTAAGTACGACGAATCCGGCGGAATCTTTAAGAGATAAAGTATATGAGGTAATCCCCAATTTCGAGAAAGTCACGTTCGAGGATTATTTGAGATGGTAAGCAATCGAGAAAAAGAAAATGATTATTTCCTTCATTCCTTCACCTACCCCTTTACACACACCCACACACATGTATGCGTACAGTAATAATACGCGTATGCATATGCGTGCGTGTGTGTGTAGGAGCCGGTGAAGGAATGAAGGAATAAAGGAAACGCCCGTACCGGCAATGAGCTACACCAGTATAGGCGAGAGCCGGAAGCAGTACTAGTGTAGCCCCACGGCAGTACTGCCGTAGGGCTGTGACTATATTGGGATCAGAAACTATATCCTACGCGAACACCCAGCATGGCCTGATCGAAATCCTTGATGATATTATACTTCACCTCCAATCCTATCGAAAGATTGTCGGTAGCATAAACCTCACCGCCTAAACCGATATTGGCTCCCAGACGAGTCTCGTTATGAGAAAGGCCATGGCCCGCATCCCAATTCCAAAAGGACAGACTAAGCCCCGCTAATGGATAAAAACCGAACATCTCACTTAACTTCACTACATAATGAGCATTCAAGTCGATCGCCCAAGTGCTGTGATTGTCATTCTTTACGAAATAAGTAAGAGAGGGGCTCAAACGTACCGCATCCGTGATACAATAGCGGTAATCAACTCCTAACGTGGCATTCTTCGAATCGAATCCATAACCGATGTTAAATCCCACGGCAGATTGTCCTTGCTGCGTCTGCGCATAAGCTCCCAGACTAAAGACTGCTAACATCAGCATCATTACAAACTTTTTCATACGCTTTCTTTCGTTTAGTTCAACATTAGATTATTATTGGTATTTATTTTACTTTCAGTCGATCGCCGGCACTCTTCACGATGCTACGGTAATAGTCCTCGTCATATCCGGGAAAATCGGGAGACGCGGGCTGGCCGTACGGATTGCGCTTGAACTGTCCGTTCACCTCTTTCTTCATGTTTCCATCGATGTATTTTACCAGCAAATACTCACCCAATTGCTTCCAGCGGGCGGTAGCGGAGTCTGAATTGGTCGTACTATACCATGTCAAGAATCTGACAGCCTCCGCCGGGTCCTTGGCATACAACTCCTGAGCCGCCTTATCGATAGCCGGTACGGTCTCTTGATAACCATTCTCCAACTCCTGCTGTACCTTACGGATATCCTGAATCATGAAGCTATATTTGTGGTAAGCCATATTAGCCACCCAGTTATGAATCCAGAAAGCGGAAGTCCAAGAGAAGTTCAATAAATCGCCGTTTCCTACCCGATAGCACTCCGGAACATCCGTTACCGACCCATATACCGGAGTGAAGACCGCCATATCAGCGTCATCCACGGCAAACCACAAGATACCACCGATAGCGTCCGGCAACCAGTTACGCATTTGTGGAACAATCACGAAGCCCGTTTGTTGCGTCGCTATGGCACGTTCATTCGTATATTCCTGCCCGTCTACCTCGAACGTCATCGGCCGCCAGCGGTAAGGAACCTTATACGAGCCGGCACCGGCATCTTTCGTCATATCCAGATCCGTTCCCTCGTAATGGTCGCGCATGCCATTCTGTACGTCTTGAACGGAAAGCTTACGATTCGGCTTGACATACAGAGGCATCGGCTCCTTGGAAGGATCACCCTTGATAAAATCCGTATACTGATCCATCGTGGTATCATATTTACGGAAGAAAGACCATACACGAGCCTCGCATCCACGCAAGGCGCTGAAATCATACGGGCAATAAGCCTTGGCGAAACTGAAATCAGCGTCCTTTCCCTTGAAATATCCTTTCTCACGGGCGAAAGAAACCACATCCGGCGAGTACATGCAATTCTCCTTATCGTCAAACGGTATCTGCTGGATACGGGACTGGTTGGCATGCGCCGAGATACAGTCGTCCGGGATGCGGATCGCTACCCAAACGGCACCTTTGTTGCCCGATCCTTTACCGATCATCTCCATCACCCAAGCCTCGTTCTTATCGGCGATAGAGAACGTCTCGCCACTGCTGTAATAGCCATATTCCTTTACCAAGTCCGTCATCACCTTGATGGCCTCACGGGCCGACTTGGAACGTTGCAAAGCGATGTAAATCAAGCTACCGTAATCCATGATACCCGTCGTATCCACCAATTCATGGCGTCCGCCGAACGTACTCTCCGTGATAGCCACCTGATGCTCGTTCATGTTACCCACTACGGAATAGGTCTTCTCCACTTGGGCGATCTTACCCAACGGCTTCCCCGTATCCCATTCCTTCACTTCCAACATAGCGCCCTTCGGCCATGTAGCGGCGGGCCAACGATACATCTCCCCATACAAGGAATGCGAGTCCGCCGCATAACTAATCATTACCGAACCGTCTGTCGAAGCCTTCTTGCCCACCAACAAACCGGTACAGGCGATAGCCTCCACCCCAGATAACAGGGCGGCGCAAGCGGTTAATAAAATCCAACTCTTCTTCATATAAATAAAGTTTTAAGCAAATAAAAGCATATATACACCGGCGCCGCAACAATAGCCGATCAACGCCAAGATAGAGAACCGTTTCGTATAATACATAAAATCGATCTTCTCCAATCCCATAACCGTAACGCCCGTGGCCGATCCGATGATCAAGATGCTACCACCCGTCACGGCGCAATAAGCCAAGAAGGTCCAGAAACCACCATCCGATACGAAGAACTGGGCATAAGGCGATAAGTCGGCCGCCTGCTCCACGATCGGGTACATACCCATCGTAGCGGCTACCAAGGCTACGTTATCCACGCAGGAAGACAAGGCACCGATCACGAAGCTGATCAGATACGGCTCATGCACATGCTTATCCAAGAAAGCGGACATGATACCCAACTGCCCGGAAGTCTCCAAGGCCCCCACAGCCATCAAGATACCCAAGAAAAAGAAGATCGTAGCCAAATCGATATTCGGCAACAATTGGGAGATACGGAGTTTCTGAGACTCATGCATGTGCAGCTTGCTATACATCAAATCCGTATAGAACCACAGGATCACCAATCCCAGCAAAACGCCCAAAAACGGCGGCAAGTTCGTCACCATCTGGAAAACAGGCACCAACGCCAAGGAAAGCACACCGATCACGAAAATCACCCGGCGCGAGCGGTTCGGTATCTCCGGTATATACTCGTCGCCTTGCTCCTCCTCGCTCAACACACGCAAGGTAGATCCTTTCTTGAACAGCCAGAAATGGGCGATCGTCAACGGTACCAACATATTAACCAAAGCGGGGATAAACACGTGAGAGATCTGGTGCATCGCCGAGATGTTCTTCCCAACCCAAAGCAAGATGGTCGTCACGTCACCGATCGGCGACCATGAGCCGCCGGCGTTCGCCGCTATAATCACCATACAGGCATATTTCAAACGATCCGTACGATCCGGTACCAGCTTACGCAACACCGCCATGATCACGATAGCGGCCGCCAAGTTATCCAACAAGGCGGAGAAGAAAAAAGTAGCGAAACTTATATACCACAACAGCTTACGTTTATTCGGCGTACGGATATACCCAGTCACGGCCCTAAAACCACCATGCTTATCCACGATATCCACGATCAACATGGAACACATCACGAAGAAAAGCGTCTCGGAGACGTTGCCTAAATGATAGACAATCGCACGGTTCGATATAAAATTAATAAATTGCTCATGCGGGGGCAAGCTGGCCATCTCCGGGTTCTGGGTCAAGAACTCCTGAAAGATCGTACTGGAACGCTCGACGAAGATATTATAGGCGTCGAACATCAATATCATCCACATAGAGATAGCCATGAACAACGCTATGGCCGCTTTATTGATCTTGATCTTATCCTCCAAGGCAATAGCGAGGATTCCTAAGACAAAAATGACAGGCATTAAAATGAACATATAATCATGATTTTAATTGTTTATATAGAAGCTGTATCTCCTCCGGCCAAAGCGCCTCGTCCGGGGTCTCTAGGATTAAAGGCATATTGTCGAAACGAGGGTCTGCCATGATCATGCGGAAGGTATCAAGACCCATCAAGCCTTTACCGATACTCTCGTGCCGGTCCACATGCGATCCCAAATCTTTTTTGGAGTCGTTCAGGTGCATACCCCTTAAATAAGAAAAGCCGATCACCTCGTCGAAATGACGGAATGTCTCGGCAAATCCCTCCGGTGTCTTTATATCGTAACCGGCGGCGAGCGTGTGCGCCGTATCGAGGCACACTCCTACCCGGCTCTTATCCTCTACCTCATTTATAATATAAGCGATCTGCTCAAAGGTGTA
>OHEC01000599.1_pt1 | contig 18353 bp, 9 predicted proteins | sample 1567141 | NCBI WGS metagenome assembly OHEC01 (sample SAMEA3879567, study PRJEB24766) | human gut metagenome | biome: human-associated habitat; feature: feces | place: USA | collected 1985/1987 | reverse complement strand
CCGTTCCAGCAGATACCCGCCGGTCTCCGCGCAGATGGCGGGGGATTTCAGCGGGAAAGCCTTATCGGAGCGCTTGGCCTCTACCTTAAAGGTGGACGCCTCCTCCAGCGCCTCTTTCAAATACTCCGCCGCGGTCCGGTTGATATCGTCCATGTCCTTTTTCGCCATGCAGGCCCGGGAATAGGCCGCAATACCGAACACCTTGCCGACCCTTTCGCAGGCGTCGTCTAAATCCACGTCCTCCTCCAGGGGCCGCACATAGATAGTGGACTGGGCGCTCCTCACCTCAAATTTTCCCAGGGGCGCTAAATGCCTCTTAATGTTCTTCATCAGCACATCCTCAAAGGTGCGCCGGTTCAGCCCCTTCAGGGCGATCTCTCCAACCTTGATTAAAATTAACTCCTGCTTCATACTCAGGCTCCTTATATTCAACAGTTCTTCCGTTTTTTACCGCGCAGGCAAAACACCGGCTCAGCTCCGCCGAAGGCCGGCAGACTCAAAACCCGTTTACCGCCTCTTTCATGCTTTCCTTTTTCCGGCCGCAAAAGCCTTCGGTTGGCGCCGGACCCAAATTCAAGCCCGGCAACACAGCGGCTTGCCGCTTGATACCGGCCGGGCCAGCCAAACCGAATCGGCCCCCTCCGCCGGGGCGCCCGCGTCCCGCTCGATGCTTTCCCGGGAAAGGCTTACCCGGATCGCCGAGGAAATTCGGCTGTCCGGCAGGCCGCAGGCCAGGATCCGGCGGCTATCTCCTGGCTCTGGCCAGGCAGGCCAGGCCCTCCCGCACGCCTTCCGCCAGGGCGTCCGCGTCCCGCTTGGTGCTTTCCCGGGAAAAGCTTACCCGGATTGCCGAGGAAATTCGGCTGTCCGGCAGGCCGGCCGCTTTCAGCACATGGCTTTGCTTTCCTTTCGCACAGGCGGATCCGGAGGATACATAGATTCCCCGCTGAGCCAGAAAATGCAGCATGGTTTCGCTGCGGATCCCCAAAGCGGAAAAATTCAGCAGATAGGGGAGCCCCTCCACCGGGGAATTGACCTCCACGCCTTCCAGCCCGGACAGCTTTTGGAGCGTGTAATCCCGCAGCTTTTCCATACGGCTATAGGCCTGCCGCCAATCCGGAAGCTCCTCCACCGCCGCGCCAAGCCCGGCGATCAAGGGGGCGGCCTCAGTGCCTGGGCGCAGCTCCCGTTCCTGGCCGCCGCCGAAGGTTCTGGGTAGAATCCTGGCATTTTTACTTACATATAAAGCCCCGACGCCTTTCGGGCCGTGAATTTTATGCCCGCTGACCGTCAGCAGGTCGATCCCCAGCTTCTCCGGCCTAAGCGGAAGCTTGCCGTAAGCCTGAACCCCATCCACATGAACCAGCGCCGGCGCGCCGGCCCGTTTCACCGCCTTTTTCAAGACCTCGATAGGCTGAATCGAGCCAAGCTCGTTATTAACCGCCATCACGCTTATCAAAATCGTATCGCCGGTCACCGCTTTCAAAACCGCTTCTTCCGGAACACGTCCGTCCGCATCTGGAGTTAGGAACACCACCTCAAAGCCTTCCTTTTCCAGCTGTCTCATCGGCTCAAGAACCGACGGATGCTCGATGGCCGTGGTCACGATTCGCTTTCCCCGCCGGCGGCCCGCGGCCGCGCCGCCCAGCACCGCCAGGTTATTCGCCTCGGTGCCGCCGGAGGTAAAGATAATTTCCCTAGGCTGGGCGCTCAAGGAAACGGCTACCGCCTGCCTGGCATGGGCGACCTCTCTTTGGGCCTCCAGCCCCTTTTTATGCAGCGAGGACGGATTGCCATAGCACTGGGTCATCAGCTCCAGCACCTTTTCCGCGCTTTTTTCGCACACCCGGGTGGTGGCGCTGTTGTCCAAATAGATTTCCTCCAAGAGAGTCCCTCCAGCCGATACGAATTGATCAGTCTATTTTCCGGGCTCGACGGCCCGGAATTTCTAAAGACAGGTTTATTATACAACAAATATAAAAACCAGGCAAATAAATTTGCCTGGCAGAAAAAGACGGAATAGATTAACGGCGCCTGTGTGCAGCAGGCGCCGCTTTTTCAGGGGTATTCCAAGACACGGGCAAGCCCGCCGGAATAAGCAAAATTCAAATCTATAAAAATCTTTATGGGGGTTATATCCCCTTAATACTAAAGATTATAACCCCCATAATAATCATTGTCAAGATATGGGGGAATGTTTTATGATTATATTTAACAATTTGTGGATAACTATGAAGAAAAGGAAAATAAGCACATACCAATTAAGAGAAAAGACCGGGATCGACAGTAAAACCATCCGTAGATTGAAGGCCAATGAAAATATCGAAACAAAGACTTTAAACAAGTTATGTACAGCGCTGAATTGTAAGCTTGAAGATATTGCGGAATATGTGCAAGATTAAAAATTCTCGACGAAATTGTCAGGCTCCGTACAGAGAGGAACTGGTCCGAATACACGCTGGCAAAAAACTGCGGACTTTCCCAATCCACCATAGGCGGCTGGTACCGCAGCCATCAAACACCTACGATACAGACCCTGGATAAGATATGCCGGGGGCTTGGGATCACCCTGTCTCAATTTTTTGCCGAAGATGGAGACCCGGTTTCCCTGACCAGAGAAGAACGGGATATGCTGGACGTATGGTGTGCCCTTCCTCCTCAAAAGCGCCGGCTGGTGGTAGAGCTGCTGAGAAATCCCTAGCGGCTCTCTGCCTCGATCTGAAAACAAAGCTTTCAGCCTCAAATCTAAACAGCGCTATCCGGTTATAGATTTTAAAGCGGGGGTTTGTGAAATTATTTCACAAATCCCCGCTTTACTGAATCCCCAGCCGGTTCTTTGCAAAAAAGCGTTTGCGGATTTTTCATCCGCAAACGCTTTTTTAATATTCATTTTTCAGCTTATCTTAAGCTTATGCCGCTTTCAAGCTTTCCTTTCCGGCCAGCGGACATTTTTTTACAGGCTTACATTTTCGGGTCCGGCGGAAGCGGCACATCACCCAGGCGCTTTACCTCGAAGCCGTTTTTCTTAAATTCCTCGTAATCAAAGGCTTCCAGCTCGTCATAGGCCAGCTTATGGAACTCATAGAAGTTCTCCCAATATTCATAGCCGTCGCCAAGGTTATGATTGAGAAACGCGTCGGCCATGGCGATTCCGGTGGCGGGGGCGACATAAAACCCGCCCATGGACAGGACGTTGCAGTTGTTGCCGGTGATGCACCTAAGGGCGGAAGGCACATCCTCGCAAACCGCGGCGTGCACATGGGGGCATTTACTGGCGGCGATATGGATTCCCATGCCAGTGCCGCAGAAAATCAAGGCTCTTTCAAATTCTCTTTCCGCGATTTTGGCGCCCACCTTTAAACCGATCCGGTGGAACATTTCAGGGTTTTCCTCATTGGCGGATTTTACGCCGATATCCGTAACCTCCCAGCCGTTTTTTTCCAGATGGGCGACTACCGCGTCTTTCAGCGATACCCCCGCAAAATCCGCGGCGACCAGCACCTTTTTGTCTTTGACCGTTTTCATGTTGGTTTGCCTCCTTTTATTTTGGTTATAAAAATGATAATAATACCCGCAAGGGACGAAGGAACCATACGGTTTTCCGGGGCTGGTACGCTCCCAACCGCGTTTTATTTCATAATTCCCTTTTTCACGGCAAATCAGCGCGGAACGGCACGCGGCAAAAGGCGGCTGATTCCTGAAAAGGGAGCCCTAGGCCGCCATAACCAAAAAGGGCCCTGCCTTTCCGCGTTACCGGACGCTTTCGATTGATAGTTTATGATAACCGGCAGGCCTGCTGAAGAAAAGCTTTTTATTGGAACATATCCTTCAGCTTATCCCGGAAGCCCTTCCGTTTCTGATAGTTCCGGTCTGTGGCGCTGCTGTCGAACTCCTTTAAAATATCCTTTTGCTTCTGGTTCAGGTTCTTGGGCACCTCGATAGTCACCTGGACGAACTGGTCGCCCCGGCCCCGGCCTCCCAAATGGGCGATTCCCTTGCCCTTCAGCTTGAACACGTCGCCGGGCTGGGTGCCCTCTCGCAAAGCGTAGGTCACCTTGCCATCCAGGGTGGGCACCGTTACATCGGCGCCTAAAGCCGCCTGGGTAAAGGTCACCGGCATCTCGCACCACACGTCGTCGCCCCGGCGCTCGAACACCGCGTGGGGACGCACCGACACGTAAACGTGCAAGTCGCCCGACGGGCCGCCGTTCTGTCCGGCGTTGCCCTGGCCGCTGACGTTCAGCACCTGGTCATCGTTGATTCCCGCGGGCACAGTGACCTCCAGGGTCTTGCTTTTCCGCACCCGGCCCTGGCCGTTGCACACGTGGCAAGGCTTTTCGATGATCTTGCCCGTGCCGTGGCAGTGGTCACAGGAACGGCTGGTCTGCATCACGCCGAAAGGAGTCCTCTGATTGATCCTTACCTGGCCGGTACCGTTGCAGGTGGGACAGGTTTTGGGTGAAGTTCCCTTTTCCGCCCCGGTGCCGCCGCACTCGGTGCAGTTGATAATATTCTGATAAGTAATGGACTTCTTGCAGCCCTTGGCGGCCTCCTCAAAGGAGATATTCAGCACCGCCTCGGTATCGGTGCCCCGCCGCGGGGCGTTGGGGTTGGCCCGCCGTCTTGAGCCGCCGAATCCTCCGCCGAAAAAGCTGCCGAAAATATCCCCCAAATCAATATCCTCGCCAAAGGGGCTTCCATAACCGCCGTAGCCTCCGGCGCCGCCGCCGAAATTGGGATCCACCCCAGCGTGGCCGAACTGGTCGTATTTCGCTTTCTTTTCCGGGTCGGACAGGACCTCATAGGCCTCGTTAACCTCTTTGAATTTTGCTTCCGCCTCTTTGTTGTTAGGATTCAGATCCGGATGGTATTTTTTCGCAAGCTTGCGGTACGCTTTCTTTATTTCATCTTCCGAGGCGGTCTTAGGAACACCGATCACCTCGTAATAATCCCTTTTTTCTGCCAAACTTCTCACCTCTGTTCAGAGCCGGAGCGCTGAGGCCCGGTTCCTTGGTATGGGTCGCGCGCGGACCGCCGGATGCCGGAACTTGAAATTCCGCCGGCTTGCCCGTACCCTGTGCGCCGCCCGCAGGAAACCGCCTGCGGACACGCACAGGGCGCGGCCAAAGAATGGCCGCGCCGATTCAACCGCTCATTTAATAGAGTCTGCTAAGCTACAAAGCCTATTTTTTATTATATCGCCCAAGCTGCCTGTTTGCAACTGCTTCTTTGCCCCTTGGGCGGGACGGCAACCTTATTCCTTATGGTCGTCGTCCACTTCCTTGTAGTCAGCGTCGTAGACGTTGCCGTTGGCACCGCCCTGGTTCGGATCTCCGCCAGGCTGCTGCGCGGCGTTGGGATCGCCCTGGGGCGCAGCCTGCTGGTACATCTTGCCGGACACCTCGTACATGGTCTTCTGCAGTTCATCCTTGCCGTTCTTGATCCGGTCCATATCGTTGGCCGCGATAGCCTCCTTCAAGGCGGCTACCTTCTGATTCAGGGCGGACTTATCATCCTCGGAGATCTTGTCGGCGTTATCGGAAATCAGCTTTTCTGTGGCATAGCACAGGTTCTCAGCCTCGTTCTTCTGCTCGACTTCCTCTCTCCGCTTCTTATCCTCATCGGCATACCGCTCGGCCTCCTTCACGGCCTTGTCGATATCCTCCTTGCTCATGTTGGAGCTGGAGGTAATGGTGATCTTCTGCTCCTTGCCGGTACCCAGATCCTTGGCGTACACGTTCACGATGCCGTTGGCGTCGATATCGAAGGTAACCTCGATCTGAGGAATTCCTCTGGGAGCGGGCGCAATGCCATCCAGCTTGAACAGGCCAAGCTGCTTGTTATCCCGGGCAAACTCACGCTCACCCTGGAGCACGTTGACCTCTACCTGGGTCTGGCCGTCCACGGCGGTGGAGAAGATCTGGCTCTTCTTGGTGGGAATGGTGGTATTTCTCTCGATGATCTTGGTCATCACGCCGCCCATGGTTTCCACGCCCAAAGAAAGGGGCGTAACATCCAGCAGCAGCAGGCCTTCCACCTCGCCGCCCAGCACGCCGGCCTGAATGGCCGCGCCGATGGCCACGCACTCGTCGGGATTGATGCCCTTGAAGGGCTCTTTGCCGGTAAATTTCTTAACCGCATCCTGTACGGCGGGGATTCTGGAGGAACCGCCCACCATCAGCACCTTGTCGATCTTATCGATGGCCAGGCCGGAGTCGGACAGAGCCTGACGGACCGGGCCCATGGTCTTTTCCACCAGGTCGGCGGTGAGCTCGTTGAATTTGGCTCTGGAAAGGTTCAAATCCAGGTGCTTGGGGCCGGTGGCGTCGGCGGTGATATAGGGCAGGTTGATGTTGGTGGAGGTGACGCCGGACAGCTCGATCTTGGCCTTTTCGGCGGCCTCCTTCAGGCGCTGCATGGCCACCTTGTCGCCGGTCAGGTCGATGCCCTCGGCCTTCTTGAACTCGGCGACCAGGTACTTCATGACGCACTCGTCGAAGTCGTCGCCGCCCAGGCGGTTGTTGCCGGCGGTGGCCAGAACTTCGATCACACCGTCGCCGATCTCCAGGATGGAGACATCGAAGGTGCCGCCGCCCAGGTCGAAGACCAGGATGCGCTGGTCGGTGCCCTGCTTGTCCAGGCCATAGGCCAAAGCAGCAGCGGTCGGCTCGTTCACGATACGCTTGACGTTGAGGCCGGCGATCTTACCGGCGTCCTTGGTGGCCTGACGCTGGGCGTCGTTGAAGTAGGCCGGGACGGTGATGACGGCGTCGGTGACGGTCTCGCCCAGATACTTCTCGGCGTCGGCCTTCATCTTTGCGAGCGTCATGGCGCTCACCTGCTCGGCGGTGTAATCCTTGCCCTCGATGTCGACGACGGCGCGGCCACCCTGGCCCTCCTTGACCTCATACGGCACGGTCTTGATCTCGGAGGTGCACTCGGAGTACTTGCGGCCCATGAAGCGCTTGATGGAGAACACGGTGTTCTTGGGGTTGGTGACAGCCTGGTTCTTAGCGGCCTTACCCACGACGCGGTCGCCGTCAGCACGGAAGCCAACAACGGACGGAGTGGTGCGGTCGCCTTCGGCGTTCACGATAATGGTCGGAGAACCGCCCTCGAGGACGGCCATAGCGGAGTTAGTAGTACCAAGGTCGATACCAAGAATCTTACTCATTAGAAATTCCCTCTCTCTTGTGCGTTCGCGCCGCCTCGACGGTCTTTCGCGCGGCGCTTCGGCTTGTCTTTCAGGATGTAGTGTATCCCCTTATGGGCCGGAATATACAAAATCTAAGTCAATTCATATAAGATTTCTTATCTCTGAGAGTTTAGGTTCTTAAATGCGCAGGTAGATGCGCTGATTGAGTTCTCGGCAAATCAATTGAGATCTATGTAGAGTTGACTGAGGTGTGAGCCTGAAACTGTGTCCCGTTTTGGACGTGGATTACGGGATGCGGTTTCCGCAAGCACGCTCAATCGCCCTATATTACGAGTCACCTTTAGCTAACATTTACGCAGCTCACCGGCCCCACCTGCGCGTTTTTTAGTAAACCTTGGCATACTCGGCGAACGGTATGAAGATGCCGGCCAGAGGGTATTGCAAACGGTCGCTCCCGTGGTATGTTTTTGCCCGAATCAAACCGGCGCGCATCGTCTGTAGCGTCGGTCAACAGAGAGGAAACTACCATGGCTCATCCCGTAATTGATGCCGACGAGTGCATCGCTTGTGGCGTTTGCGTCGACACCTGCCCCGCTGGCGTTCTGGAGCTCCAGGACGTCGCTACCGTCGCTGACGAGGACTCCTGCGTCGCCTGTGGCGCTTGCCAGGACGCTTGCCCCGCTGGCGCGATCACCGAGATCGTCGAGGAGTAACAACTCCCCACTTGCACACTCAAAAGTACACCGTGCACAAAAAGGAGGCCTCCGCATCGCCGCGGAGGCCTCCTTTTGTTTGTATAGGCAGTTAATTGGGGACGGGGCTACCTTGGCAGTTGCGGTGGAATAGTTCCCGGTTCATTGCTTAGGTGCCGATTTTAGGAACTATTTCACCGCAACTTATAGATGCGGCGTCGACTAGGACAAATCGTCTTCGTAGGGCATCAGGTCTGCCAAGTAGCCTTTCTCCTTGAGTATGGCCTCGATCTCGTCGAGGGTCTGCTCGTCCTCCGCCGCGATGCGATGGAAGTGATAGCCGCTCGTCACCGTTAGTAGCGGGAAACTCTTGCCGCTCTCGATATCGTGCAGGTAGCGCTCAACATCGCGACGATTGCGAATGTCCAGGTCGGCCGTGATCTTGCCGTACACGCGGTGATTGACGATCACGTTGAGCACGGCTCCTCCGGCGTCGACGATACTCGTAAGCTCATCGCCTGCCTGCTCCACGCCGTGGCGAACCTTGACCAAGCGCGTGGGCACAGCGGGGCTGCTGGGGGCCTCCTGCAGCACGTAGCCGCGATTGGTCGCCACGATATCGTGCCCATCGGCACGCAGCAGGGCGATGTCTTGCACGACAATCTGGCGGCTCACGCCAACCTCACGGGCAAGTGCGCTGCCCGAAACGGGCTCCTTGGCTTCCTCGAGCACGGCCATGATGGAACGGCGACGCTCGCGGGCGTCCATTATTTACCGTCCAGCAGACGCAGGTGCTTGAGCGAGAGGTCGAGAATCGGCGCAGAGTGCGTCAGCGCCCCCGAGCTAATAAAGTCAACGCCCAGGTCGGCGAGCGCGCGGATATTGTTGGCGTCCACGTTGCCCGAGCACTCGGTCTTGGCGCGACCGGCGATAAGCTCAATCGCGGCAGCCATGTCGTCGTGGGTCATGTTGTCGAACATGATGATATCGGCGCCGGCCTCAACTGCCTCGCGAACCATATCCAGATTCTCGCACTCAATCTCGACCGTCGTGGTAAACGATGCATGGGCGCGCGCCATCTCGATCGCACGCGTCACGCCGCCGGCGGCATCGATGTGGTTGTCCTTGAGCATGACGGCCGTCGACAGGTTGTAACGGTGATTGCTGCCGCCGCCGATCTCGACCGCGGCTTTCTCGAAGACGCGCATGCCCGGCGTGGTCTTGCGCGTGTCGACGAGCACGGTCTTGGTGCCCTCGAGCACCGCGGCCATCTGGTGTGTATAGGTAGCGATGCCGCTCATGCGCTGCAGGTAGTTGAGCGCCACGCGCTCGCCCGAAAGCAGCACGCGCGCATCGCCGCGCACCTGGCCCACGTGGTCACCGGCGTGCACCTCGTCGCCATCGACGACATCAAACAGCACCGAGCTCTGCGGATCCAGCAACTCAAAGGTGCGGGCAAACACATCCAAGCCGGCGATGATGCCATCGGCCTTGGCGATAAGCTCCACCGTGGCGGAGCGCGCCGTGGGACACACGCTCGCCGTGCTCACGTCCTCAAACGTGATGTCCTCGCGCAGGGCCTGCAGAATCAGATCATCGACGACGAGCTTCATGGTAATGGGGTTCATGGTCTACTCCTCCACGGCCTGCGTGCCGGCGGCACGGGCCAAATCATCGATTGCCAGGGTGTCGGCGCTCAGGGCGCGATGACGGCCATCGAGCGCGGGATCGCCCGCCTGCTCTACGGCCAGTGACTCGCCGGTACGCATGTACCACGCGGCGCGGCGGCCCCAAACCAGAGACTCGAGCAGGCTGTTTGATGCAAGGCGGTTCTTGCCGTGAACGCCGTTGCAAGCCGTCTCGCCCGCGGCGTAGAGCTCGAGCATCGAGGTGCGGCCGTCCTTGTCAACCCACACGCCGCCCATAAAGTAGTGCTGCGTGGGCGTAACGGGGATGGGCTCGTCCAAGATGTCGCGGCCGTCCTCCAGGCAGCGTGCTCGGATGTTGGCGAAGTGCCCGGTCACCACGTCGCGCTCGACGGGGGCAAAGCTTAGCCACTCGTGCTCGGTGCCGTCCTGCTTCATCTGCTCGCGAATAGCGGCGGCGACCACATCGCGCGGCTGAAGCTCGTCGGTAAAGCGCTCACCGGCGGCATTGAGCAAAATCGCTCCCTCGCCGCGGCAGCTCTCGCTGATCAGGAAGGTGCGGCCCGGCTGCGGCGAGAACAGACCCGTGGGGTGAATCTGCACGTAGTCCAGGTGCTCCATCTTAATGCCATGCTCCTGAGCGATGTAGCAGGCATCGCCCGTGAGCTGCGGGTAGTTGGTCGAATGGTCGTATACGCCGCCGATACCGCCCGTCGCCCACAGCGTGTGGCGGGCATGGATCTTAAACGGCTCGCCGGCGTGCACGCCCTCGGCGGCGTTTGCCAGCTCGTCGGCGGGACGAACCGAGTTGTCCTCGTCCACGGGAACGGCAACGACGCCGGTGCACACCGTGGCACCGCCGCACTCGCCCGTCAAGATGTCGGTCATGGCCACGTGCTCCAAAATCTGCACGTTATCCAGCTTGCGAACGGCCTGGAGCAGCTTGGTCGTGATCTCCTTGCCCGTAATGTCGGCATGGAAGGCAATACGCGGACGGCTGTGCGCGCCCTCGCGGGTAAAGTCGAGGCTGCCGTCGGCCTTGCGCTCAAAATCCACGCCCATCGCTAGCAAGTCGTTGATGACCGAGCGGCTCGAGCGAATCATGATGTCGACGCTCTCGCGGCGGTTCTCGTAGTGGCCGGCGTGCATGGTGTCCTCAAAGAAGGCATCGTAATCCGAGCCTTCGGGCAGCACGCAGATACCGCCCTGCGCAAGCATCGAGTCGCACTCGTCGACAGTGCCCTTGGAGAGCATGATCACGCGCGTGCTCGTCGGCAGATTGAGGGCCGCGTACAGGCCCGCCACGCCGCAACCGGCAATGACAACGTCGCACTCCATATCGGGGTATTGTTTGGTTTCCACAGGAATCCTCTCCCTTGTAATGTGACATAAGGGACTGCCCCTCATGTCACATCGTTCTAGCGCGCCGCGTACTCGAGCATGCGGTCGAGCGTAATTTTGGCCTGGTCGGCCGCCTCGTCCGACACGCCGATCTGTACCTCGCCCTCGCCCGTCTCCAGGCATCGCACGAGCTTTTCGAGTGTGATGAGATCCATGTTGACGCAGGTGGGCTGCACCGCGGGAAAATAGAACTTTTTGCCGGTGCCCTCGCAGCGGCGCTCGAGCTCGTAGAGCACGCCGCGGACCGTCACGATGATGAACTCACTCGCGTCCGAATCCTCGGCGTACTTGATGATGCCGGCGGTGGAGCCGATGTAGTCGGCCTCGGCAAGGACGTCGGCCTTGCATTCGGGGTGCGCCAGCACGAGCGCGTCGGGATGCGCATCCTGCGCATCGACGATCTGCTCGACGGTGATGATGTGATGGCGCGGGCAATAGCCATTGTTGAGGATGACGTGCTTTTGTGGCACCTGCTCGGCTACGAAGCGGCCCAGGTTTTGATCGGGGATGAACAGGACGTGCTGCTGCGGCAGCTCGGACACGATCTTGACGGCGTTGGAGCTGGTGACGCACACGTCGCTCCAGCTCTTGATCTCGACCGTCGAGTTGACGTAGCAGACCACGGCAAGGTCGTCGCCGTACTCGGCGCGCGCCGCATCGACCGTCTCGCGCTTGACCATGTGCGCCATGGGGCAGTCCGCGCCCGGCTCGGGCAGCAGCACGGTCTTGGTGGGGTTGAGCAGCTTGGCGCTCTCGCCCATAAACTCCACGCCGCACAGCACGATGGTCTGCTGCGGCAGGCTCTTGGCGAGCTTTGCCAGGTAGAAGCTGTCGCCGACGTAATCGGCAACGGCTTGGACCTCGGGCGCCACATAGTAGTGCGCCAGGATCACCGCGTCACGTTGGGTTTTTAGTTGCTGAATGGCCTCGACAAGCTCTGCGGGCACCAGTGCCGCGCGCTCCGTTGCCGTCGTTGCCGATGCTAGGCCAGCCGCGATATCGCGTGCAAGCTCCGACGCATCCATGTTCGCGCTCTGTGCCATCAAGGCCCCTCTCTTTTGGCGAATCTTGGGGCTTTAGTATGACACCTAGGTTTACAGCTGACAAGACAGCTGTAAACCTAGGTGTAAAGTTGAACTAAAGATTCAATCATGCGGCAGGTCCATTTTCGAACTGGCAAGCTGAGGATAGTCGAAAATGGACCTGCCGCACGGTTCGAGCTGCCCGTTTTGTCTTGGCCCGAGAAGCGGTAGGCATAAAGCGGGTCCGGATTGCTCGATCCGGACCCGCTGGGAACTGGCATGCGGTTAAGCGCGGCGCTTCATGGCCCACGCCAGCAGCAGGGCTGCCACACCGGCAGCGAGTACGGCACCGGCCATGGCGTACGCGCTGTCGCCGGACTGAGGCAGCGTCTCCTTGCCAGCCTTCTTCTTAGGCTTGGAAGTCGTAGTCGTGGTGGTCGTAGTCGTGGTGGTCTGGCCAGGAGCGGGCTTGGCAGCCTCGGCAACGGTGAAGGTCGTCTCGGCAGTGCCCGTAGCCGAAACCACGCTCAGCTTGTGTTCGCCCACGCCGAGCGTCTTTAGGAAGCTCGCCTTGAGCGTCACGATCGTAGAGCCCTCGGTGAGCACGTAGTTCTCGGCGGCGACCTCCCTATCGTCGACCAGCACCTTCTGGAAGAACTCAATCGGCGCGCTCGAGCGGAAGCTCAGGTCCTTGGCGGCGTCGACCACCATCGTCTGGCCCTTGCCGTCGATGATCTCGGGTGTCAGAATCGCGATCTCCTCGGTCTTGCCCTTCTCGCCGCAGACGGTGCACTCCTCATGCCTCTCTCCCTTGGCCTCAACGGTCGCCGGCTTGTCGACGACCCACTCAAAGGTGTGCTTGGCCTTGTCGAGGATCTCGCCGCAGCGGCAGACATGCCAGTGGTTCTTGGCGTCGTGTGCCCAGCCGGAGCCGTCGGGCTCGTGCTTAAGCACGCCCTCAACCGTCACATTCACGTCGTGCTCGACGTCCTTAAGCTCAAAGGTGCCGGCGTCGGAGAGCTTAACGGCCTTACCGTCAACCTTTACGGCGTAGTCCTTGCCCGCAAAGTACGCACTGTCGATGCTCATGGCGAGCTTTGCGGAGCCGTGCCAGTCGAGCTCGGTTGCCGTCGAGGTGAGCGTGTAGCCAACCTGGCTGCTCGGCAGCGTCACGACGAGCTTGCGGCCCGCCTTCACGGTAACCTCGGTAACGGCAGAGGCGTCGTAGTTGGTCTTGGCCTGGTAGCGCACCTCGTACATGCCGGCGGCGAGGTCTTTGAGCTCGGTCACGCCCTCGCCCACGGCCTGGTACTCGGCGGCGCCCTGAGCGCGCCACTCCATGGTGCCGTCGACGCCCGTTATCTTGCCATCCTTCTTGCCGCTCACGGTCTCCGCCTCGGCCTGGACCTTCGGCGCGTCCTGAGCGGCGTTCTTGATGGAGAACTCGCACGTCAGGCCCTCAGTCGGCAGCGCGTAGTTGCCAGCGGCCTTGCCCGTCAGCGCACCGAGGGTCGCCGTGTAAAAAGTGCCGGCCTCGGTCTGGGAGCCCTCGACGGTCGCGCCGAGGTCATCATTGCCGATAACATTGCCGAGCGTGGCCACAGGGCAGTGCTCCTTGCCGTCATAGGTGAACTCGGTGGTGCCCCACGTCACAGTGAGCAGACGCTGGTTGATGGTGAACATGCCGTCGACGAACGTGATGCTGTAGTTGGGGTTTGCACCCTCGGGCTGCGTCAGCTTCAGAGCATAGCCGCCCTCGCGCACGCCCTCGTCCTCGTCGCGCTCAATCTCAATACCCTGAAGGCTCTCACCCTCGACAAGCTCACCGGATGTGATCGCCCACGTAAACACGGGGTCAGCCTCGCCGTACGTCTTGGAGGAGTCGTCAGCTGCGACCGTAATCGCGCGCGGCTTGACCTCGAGCGTAACCTCACCCTCGGCCTTCACACCGTCGATCGTCACCTTATAGGAAACAGTCAGTGTGCCGACGTCCTTGATCTTGGGGGCCTCGGGAGACCAGTTCTTGCCGTCGGTGCTGTACTGGGCCGTCGCGCCCTCGGGCAGGCTCGTCGCATCGACCGTGTGATACGCACCGTCGTACTCGTCGGAGTAGCCGGCGATAGCAGCGGCAGGAATCTCGTCTGCAGGCAACGCATGTCCACAGACCGTGCACTGCTGATGCTTGGAGCCAGCCTCGGTTGCCGTGGGCGCCTTGTCGACAACCCACTCAAAGGTGTGCGTGGCCTCGTCGATTTTCTCGCCGCAGGTGCACTCGTGCCAGTGCGTATTGTCGTCGGAGAGCCATTTGTCGTTCACGGCCTCGTGCTTGTGCACGCCCTCGACCGTGATGGCGGTATTCTCCTCGACATCGCTCAGGACGAACCTTCCGCCCTCGTTCTTCTCGAGAACCACACCGTTTGCCTTGACAGCAAAGTCGTCGCCCGCGTAGTAGCCATCGGAGATCTTTACCGAGAACTCCACGCTTTCGTGCCACTGCAGTCTGTTCGGGCTATGCCACACTATCGAGTACGCGTCATTTTTCTCGGAAAGGCTGACGTTCAGGTACTTACCCTTGCCGACATGCACTTCCACAGGCGTGGACGGCATGTAATTATTGGTCTCGGCATACCAGACCTGGTAGTCGCCAGCGGCAAGATTCTCAATCTTACCGTCTTCGGAAACCATGGTCTCGCCATCGGCGTCCCCGGCTTCGGTGCGGAACAGGCGGTAGGCAACGCCGCCGTGCGCGCCTTCAATCTTGCCGTCGCACTTGCCACGGATGGTTTCGGCGGTAGCCTTCAGGCCCTGGGGTTTCTCCTGCTCGGCCTTATAAATCGTGTAGGTATACTCAAGGTTTTCGGTAGGAAGGGCGTAATTCTTGATGACCTCGGGGTCGCCGTCGAGGCCCGTCACCTTTGCCGGATAGCTGCCGGCATCGATGCCCGTCGCGTTCTCGACCTTATAGGAAACCTTGCCCTCGTCACCCTCGGCAACATTGCTGACCGTGACCTTGGGGCCCTGAGGCTTGCCGTTATAGGTATACGTTCCGACCGTCCAGCCAACACCAATCTGGCGCTTGGTGATCTCGAACGTGCCGGTCTGGAGAAGCGTCAGTTCATAGTTACCCTGTCGGATCTTGTCCACCGTGTTGAGGGGCTCGCGCTGCTCAATCGTCAGCTTATAGGTGCCCACGTTCTCGCCGGGCTCACGGTGAATCTTGAGCCAAGAGAGCGACTCACCATTGGGGATCGTGCCCTCAACGGCCTCGAGTTTAAAGTTCGGATCGTCATAACCGTACACCTTTGAAGCATCCATGGGCTTCACCGTCACCGGACAGGGATCGACCTTAAGCTCGACTTCGCCCTTGCAGGACTCACCAGACACGAGCTTTGCCTTAAACTCGAAGGTCTTGGTGCCGGCATCGCGGATGCTCGGAGTCGTTTCGAGCCACAGCGTATCGCCCTTCATGCGGTACTGGATGGATGCGACGGTATTGGTATCAACCGTCACGCTGTGCCACTCGCCATCGTAGGTGCCCGAGTAGCCCTTGATGCCGAAGGCGGGGATCTCGACAGGCTCGCGCTCGTAGCCGCACGTCTTGCAGCGCTCATGCTTGGAACCGGGCTTATCAGCCGTAGCGGCCTGGTCGACGACCCACTCAAAGTCATGCTTTGCGCGGTCAACGTCCTCCTTGCCACAGGTGCAGGTGTTCCAGTGTTCGGCGTCGTCGTGTTTCCAACCGCTACCGTCGGCCTTCTTAGGGCCGTCCTTAACCTCAACCGTCAGGGCCTCGGAGGCGTTATGGTTACGGTCGGCCTTAAGGCGAACGCTGTATTTGCCAGCGGCGAGGCCCTTAACCGACGTCTCGCCTTCGGCAATCCACTGATAGTCGCCGGCGGCCTCGGCTTTCCATTCGTAGGTGTTATCAATCCCGTCGATGCTGCCATCCGCCAAGGCATGCCCGGTCGCGGCCGTCGTCTTGACATCCTTGGGAGCGGCCTGATCGGCGGGGGCGATCTTGATCTTAAGCTCTCCCTCCACCGGCACGTAGTCGGGTGCGGTAATGCGGTACTTAATTGTCTCGGCACACACGTTGTCATAGACATCGCGCGTGACATTGGTATAGGAGGGGATTCGGTCTTCGTACAGCAAGCCACCATCGACACTATATTCGATCTGCATGCCCTCGGGGGCGTTGTCGACCGTCACCGACGGCGAGTGAGCCTTGCCATCATAGGTGCCGTCAAAGCCCTTGGCCTGAACATTCTCGAACTGCGTGCCGTAGATGCTCCAGTAGAAAAACTTGCAGGAGTAAATTGACTCGTAGGATGCGAAGTTTCCCAGGCCCCAGAGCTGGCTCCGGTACGCACCTGGATCTTTCTCCGAAACCGATTCGCCCCAAGCGAGGCGTTCGAAATCGACGCCCTCTTTAAGCTCAATCCATTCGTCGCCAAGCTTATACGTCACCTTAATGCGAGGCGTTATCTCCTCGCCCGTCCACTTATAAGACGGAACGTCGTTGAGTACGTCACCGTTGCTGAACCTGACGCTATCCTTCAGCTTGTCGTAGCCGATGACTTCGATCTTGCAAAGATCCTTGCGGTTGGAGTCCTTCTCCGCAAGCGAGGCGGGGTTGATCTTGAACACGCGCTCGAGCGTAACATCGCTTTGTCCCTCGATGGCAACCGTCGCCACCACGCGATAGGTGCCCGCATCGCACGGCTGCGACCCTTCCATCTCGATGCCCACGGTGTCATTCTCATCCGCGCAACGGTAAAAGCGTGCGCACACAATCTTTACCTTGCCCTGGGTCACAGCGTTGTCCTTTTGAGACGGCTTAGTCGTAGCAAGCACGGCGTCGCGCTGTTTGCCGTTGTAGGTAAAGCTCAGGTCGCCGCTCTTGGACGACATCAGCGAGATCGTCTCGCCGTCCCTGGAGTAGGCACAGTGCGAGGCCTCATACTGTCCGTTGCACGTAGCCGCGATGCTGTACCCATCCTTGTTGGCGGAATAGGTCCACTCGTGCTCGTGCTTGCGATGGATAACCTTGACCTTGCCATCGGTAACGTCGTATGCAAGGTCGGCATTAGCAAACTTGAGCCTGCTCGCAAGATCCTCCTGAGAAAGATCGCTCGTGCCAAGGTTCACATACTCATAGTAGTAGTACTGCTTGTTGGACTCGGGATCGAACTTGGCGTCGTCGACAGACAGGACGGCTTCGCCCGTAAAAGACTTATCGACGTGAACCTTGCCGTAGCTACCGATTTCGGACGCATCGACACCCTTCGCCTTGGCCGTAGTGACCTTCGTGTTGCCAGCGAGCGCCACAGAACCAAGGGCATAAATTGCGCAGCGTTTCTCGTCCTGACCGCTTATGTCGCGACCGTTGAAATAATCAGAGGGGAACACGAACGAATCGTCGATAACCGTACCGTTTATGGTGCACGACGCATCCTTTGCCACCGCAATGGCACTCGTCATGTGCATCTGATATTGAATATCCCACACCTTGAACATATAAGAGCAGGGTCCATTCCATGACGTGTTATTTGTTGAACGAATGCTGCAGTTATTCAGAGCAACTATGGCATTTTTGACGCCGATATTGCCCGCATGCACATGACCGCTCTCAACCTTCATCTCGTCGCATGCAATCATTCCCTGACTGTTGTTTTCGAACGTGCAGACGTTCAACGTAACTTTTGGAGTCTTCGACCGCCCGACCACGCTCAAGGCGCCGACGCAATCATCACTATTATTCTTAAACGTGCAGTTGACAAACGTTGCATCCACCGCGACCTGGCTGCCTCTGATAGTCACAGGCGCCGGCGAGGCTTCGTAAATTTCATTACCCTGGTCAACCTTGAATGCGTTGTTCTTGCAGCATTTCCAACCGCTGACATTCACGTTCGTGAAGCTGGCCGTCTCCCCCGCACCCATGGTTCCATAGAGCGTGATTGCCCGAACGGTATCTTTGTTATCGGTCCTTGAAACAAGCTTGAGGTTTTTCACGGAAAGGTTGAGGCTCTTGCCCGTATTCGGCTTATCGACACCTCCACGCGCTTCGTAATCGTTGCTATCGCTCAAAAACGTTTTTCCATCGCAGCGGACCTCGGTCAAGGCGCCCGAATCACCGATGAACTCGACATAACCGCCCTTAAGCACAAAGAGGGGGTGCTGCGAATACGTAAGGTCGCGCTTGACGGTCAGCGGACCGCCCAGAGACGAGCTGTCGGTGAAATATAGGCGGGTCGGATTCTCCTTGGTGCCGCCCTCGACCTCATAGTGGTCGATATCGACCGTACCGGCAAACCAGTAGTCTTTGCCGCCGGAAAGTTGGATTACATCACTTTCGCCATACGAAAGCTCGCTCTTCAGGTGTTTCGGTTTGATCGCGGCGGACGGATACGCCTCCGCTACCGTAGGCGTGGCGAGC
>OHEC01000589.1_pt1 | contig 18537 bp, 8 predicted proteins | sample 1567141 | NCBI WGS metagenome assembly OHEC01 (sample SAMEA3879567, study PRJEB24766) | human gut metagenome | biome: human-associated habitat; feature: feces | place: USA | collected 1985/1987 | reverse complement strand
TTCAAGTCCGGCACATAGTAATCGCCCACAAGAACATAGTCCAGACCGTTGCTTTCGTCATGGATTCGTAGTTTCAATTCTGTCATGCTATTTTTTCTCCTTTCACTTTTTGCCGATTTGATTTGCTTGTGGCGTTCTGTTCAACACACACATTGCTATCAGAGCTTTTTTCTTCTGCTATACGCTCATGCTCCGCAAATTCTTTTGATTTCTCACGAATCTTTTTCATATACTTACGATTGGATTCTCGTTTTCTGCGAAGTCGTTCCGCCTCTTTTTCAGCAGCAATCCTTTCTTCCTCTGTTGGTTCATGCTGCTCCACAGGTACTTGAAATTGCCCGACATAGTTAAGATATATCTCCACCTCTGTGGTGCGGTCTGCACCTTTTCCTTGTGGCTCGTGAACCAGTATTTTGTCGATAAATTCATTTATCATGGCAGGAGTAAGTTCTGTAATGTTCTCATACTTTTTAACCAGCTTTAGAAAACGCTCCACATTATTTTGACCGCCTATAATCCGTTGCATATCAGCGGTGTCAGTCTCAATAATCTTGTTCAGCTCGTTCTGCTCATTTTCATAATCAGTAAGCATACTCTGAAAAAGTCTGTCCGGCAATCTTCCAATCACATTATCTTCATAGATTTTCCTGATAAGCATATCCAGTTCGTGAACTCGCTTCTGATTTCTTTCAATGCGGTTTTTTACAGTTTCAGAAACAGCAATATCTTTCATCGCCGATTCTTCTTGCAGAGAATAAACAAACTCCCGCTCATTCAAAGAAACATAATGGCAAGTCTCCTGTATGGTTTTCAGAATGATGCTTTTAAGTGCTTTTGTTGAAATATGGTGGCAAGTACAATGTCGGTCATACTTCTGATAAGCAAGATTATATGTGGAACATTCATAACAATCTGCCGGATTGGAATAACTTGTCCTTTTTTCGCCTTTGGCAGTATAGTATATTCTTTCTCGCCCTTTCCGCTGCCTGTGATTATACATCGGCGCACCACAATCAGCACAGTAAATCTTTCCGGTCAGAACATTAGGCTCGCCCATAGGATCTGCTTTTCTTACATTCTGTCTTAACTTTTGAGCAAGCAGCCATGTTTCTTCATCGACAATAGGCTCTTGTGTATCATCAAAAACCACCCAATCTTCCTTATCTGCCCTTTTCGTCTTTTTGTCCTTATAGGAATTTTTGAATGTCCTGAAATTGACAGTCTTTCCGATATACTCTGGTCGGGCAATCAGAGTAGTAACCTGATTTCCTCGCCACATATACGGATTTTCTTTGTCATAGTTGCTTGCATGATTTCCAAGTCCCTTTTTGCCAAGATAATAAGATGGTCTTTCAATTTTTTCTTCTGAAAGTTCTCTTGCTATCTGATAAGGTCCTTTTCCCTCAATAGTCATGCGATAAATTCTGCGGACTACTTCAGCAGCTTCTTCATCAATAATCCAATGGTCGGGGTTTTCGGGGTCTTTCAAATAGCCGTATGGTGGGATATTACTTGTATGAGCGTTGCCGGAAGAACCTCTGGATTTCAGTACAGCTTTAATTTTCTTACTTGTGTCCCTGACAAACCACTCATTCATGATATTCAGAAAAGGGGCAAACTCACTGGTTTCTTGACGGTCACTGTCAATACCATTATTGATTGCTATAAATCGAACTTCCTTTTCTCTAAACAGAATGTCAGTGAAAAAACCTACTTGCAGATGATCTCTGCCGATTCTGGACATATCTTTGCAGATACAGGCAGTGATTTCTCCGTTTTTAACACCTTCAACAAGTCTGTTCCATGAAGGTCTGTCAAAGGTCGCTCCACTCCAACCATCATCGGTAAAATGAACAAGATTCGTAAAACCATGTTTCATAGCATAATCTTCAAGCATTTGCTTTTGAGACGAGATTTGTCAAGGTGGTTTTCTGCAAAAGGATATCAAAAGAGCAATGGGGCTGCCACACGTCATTTGTATGGCAGCCCCTCCACAATTTAATGCTAATGCGCAACTGATCTGCCTAAATGGGCAGCAAAGTCAAGCGATTGATACATTTCTTAATGCAAGCAGCACTGATGATGGTCAAGTTGGAACGCCTTATCGTGTTTATTTATGGCACTATTTATACGTTATACAACTCGCTGTTTTCAAATTCTTCATTAGTTATTGGTTCTAACTCGCCATAGTAGTTCTCCAGAAAATCATAAGCATACTTGCGGTTAAGAAGGTCATGTATTTTCTGGTTGTAATAGTTTCTAAGGCAGCTATAGCACGAAGGCGAGCAATTGCATCCTTTTGTGATAGCAATAGCCTTCTCAACCACTTGTCGGAAACAGCGGCCATCCTCAGTAACGAGTCTTCTTACATGGCCAGCACCACCCGCAACAGCGTCGTAAAGAACGATGGCATAAATCAGCATGTTGTCATATACGATCTTGTGGAGGCAGCCCTTAATATCGTTTCTCTCAATATCCATGACGGAAGACAGAGCTTCTAATAGCGCATACATGACAGACAGCATAACTTCTTGATTGCCGGCCTGTGGTGTCGAGAAAACCAATCGCACAACATCCGTCTTGAAAACATGACAGAGCTTATTTTTGACCAGTTTGACTTCGCAGTTTTTTCCCCATGGAGTAATGTGTTTCTTCTCCAGGGTTTTCTGGTGGGAATTAAACCCAGCCACTTCCATGTTTTCCATGGTGCTTTCAGCGTAACCGCAATGTGGGCAGACATAGAAATCATCGTTGCAAACGACCATAAGGGAGTCATTGATGGACGTTTCCATCTGGAAACGATTGCCGTCCTTCATGACGAAGGCGTATTTCTGCATGACCTGCCGCTGAGCGTCGCCAATATAGAAGTCATCACTGCGAAACGCCTTATCTGGTTTTCGCATAGGGACGTCCTTCGGTTTTGCGTCTGCTACAAAGCCCTTTCTCGGCTCAATAGCCTGCTTCCATCTGGATTTCGAAATGATCTCATGACAGGAAACACAAGGTTCTCCTCCCTCATCGGGCTCCATCAGTCTATGATTCCAAGTCATGCACGAAGGGTTGTTGCACTGAGCAATATATGCAGTTTCCCAATCTTGTCCGGTGGTCTGAGGCAACTTTCGGATGTATCGGCTTGTGTAAAGCTTGCCATCTGCCACCACCTGCGAGTCCGGTGCATACTCGGAGATTGCCAATTGCAGATCGCGGACCATTTGTAGCTTCTTATCTGTGGCAGCATTCGTGTTTTGATACAGTTCGACAGTATCTACCGGGAACCCGTACTTTGGCAGGACATTATTCCTTACGAGGAACTCGATAAGCTCGTTCCTTCCTCGATTGTCCTCTTTCCCTCGACGATAAGACCATAGCTTTTTCTCGACCGCCGCGGCTTGTTGCGTCAATCCCTCGGCAAGAAGGCGCCGGTATTCATCAATGTAGTATTGAACAGTCCCGCGAAACTCATCCACAGCGACTTTCAAAATGCCGTCTTTGCCAACAAGTTTCTCTGTCCATGAGAAATCATTGATTCCCATAACTCTGTGCATAGATTCGGGAATGGATGCCTTCAGAACATCCTTTAAATGTTCTGGTTTACTTGACAAGTACGCGCAGAAACGTTCCCAACCGTCCCCGCTCAGCAGTACATCGGCGTTGTTTGAATTGTATACATCAACCTGTTTTGCAAAGAAGTCGCTCAACGCGACGGCAAAGATATGCCGCAGTATAATTTTCTCATTACGAACTGTGAACAACGGCACACCGATTTTGCCGGTAATCATGTTCTCCGGATTCTTGAAATAGGTAAAGTCGTGGGAACTGAGCTTAGCATATGTAAGTGAGAACGCCGCTGCATTTTTACCGCGACCTGCGCGTCCTGCTCTTTGCACATAGTTTGCCGGTGAAGGAGGCATATTCCGCAGGTATACAGTCTCCAGATCACCCACGTCAACACCCATCTCGAAGGTCGTTGAGCAGCTAAGAGCATTGATCTCTTTGTTGACAAACATCTCCTGGTACTTTTGTTGTTCCTCGCGTCCGAGCTGTGCCGTATGCTCTTTAATGTGAAGCGGCTGCATGAGAGAAGATTGATAGAGTTTTGCATAGTGATTATCCTTTAAAAGACTATCATGCGTGATCCGACGAAGATGGCCGCCGCATTTGAGCGTGGTACACATGTCTTTACAGTTCATCGTGGTGGTCTTCCCGCAGACATCACACACATAGATCGGAATATCTTCCGTTCCAGAGCTAACGGTAAAGCGCTCTGTGCTGAAATAGAACTCATCGTTTCCGGCGGTAGAAAGCGATTCCTCGCCTCTAAGAACCCCATCCCAATACATCTGCAGCAACTCGTTTGCGGATGCCTCATCCAGATTCAAAACACTCATAACACGCTTGAGACGTCCGTTCTTCAGAAGACTACCGTTTTTCCTAATGGCAGCAGACCAACCGGCAAGGTAAGACTTTTTCTTATCCTTGTCCATATCCTTACAGCGCTTTACTCGTTTGGGCTTTGGAGTATAGAAAATGTACTCCCGCTCATCATCGGTCAAATCACAGTCTCCCTCCAATGCGCCATGGTAAACAATTTCCATGGCGAGCAAATCGAAGAGAGCCTTCACATCTTCAACTTTTTGTTGATAGGCTTTGGCAACACCCGACATAATTTCCTCGGCGTTCCCTTTATAATTGAACTTGAGGATGCCCAAAGAAGCCAAGCTGGTGCTTCGGCGTGCATTGACCATCTCGTTCAGGACGGCGATCCATGCGTTTTTTCGGCTCGTCGCCGTTAAATTCTCAACGCCTTTGTCTCCCGGTTCAGCAAATGTTCTACATGAATCGAAATAGGATGTGAGTTCATCCACAAAGTGCTGGATTTCCCAAGGATGCGCTGCCATATTTTCTTTGTTCTTCTCAACAACATGCCAGGTGCCACGCCTGCGAAGGAACTCACTATAGGCCGCCGTCATGTACGACGCAAAAAATGCTGCCTCTCCTCTGCTGTCGGAGAAAGAAAGGAATTGCCTCTTGCGGCGGACAATATCAACCTGAGCGCCTTGCTTTGCAGCTCCAAACAAGCTCTTTTTAACCGGCTGTGCGCTTTTCTTGCTCTTGAGAACTTTCTCGCTCTCCGGCAATTCTTCAAACAACGAGGTGCCAAGAACTGCTGTTGCCGCGTCATATCCCAAGTAGAAGGTTTTGAATGTGCCAAAATTGCAGCTCGGGCATTTTCCATCTCCGCGCGAACCGCTTTTTCTTGCTTTCCTAAGCTTTACATAGTGGGTTAGCCCACATGTACAGGGAGGGTCTGCCTTCAAACTTTCATGAATAAGGGCACCGCATTTTGAGCACAGGATATAATCATTTTTACCGATTTCCTCTGTGTCATCTTCGCCTTCCTCATCCAAATCCAAGTCGATATCTCGACTGTCTCTGAGAAGGTAATACTCAATTTCAGGATCGTAAGAGCTGTTTGCAAACTCAAGCTTTCCATCCACTTCTTTTCCGGCTACTGCTACTCTTCCGCAATCATCACAGATCGCACACTCGAACACTTTCCAATTTTCGTCGCCTATCGTAATGCTCCTGTTTCGGTTGAGCATCAACTTTTTGTTTTGACCAAGCGTAACATATGCGCCCTCAAGCGCTTTTGCAAACATGTGGTAACGCGCTTTTATCAAGGCAGACTTGTTTTTGGAAGCTTGCGCAGCCACTCCAATAATGTTTACAACATCCTGCTGGGTCACATTGTGGGTTGCTCTGAGTGCTCTCGTTATCTCGGGAATCGTCATAGGATGACTTGTTATTCTGCGGAGGTCTCGATAAACTGAGGCACTAACGCACAGATCATAAAGATACTCAGCGTCGGGAATACCATCTGGAATTGGAAGCCCATAATCATCAGCAATGACATTCAGGGGCTTTTGAGGATCAATAAGCTCCGCAAACATAGACAGGGGGACATCGACAGGTTCCCTATCATAAGACGGAACCACACTTTGAGACCTGATAATATCCTCAGCATAAAAAGATGCGTTGCACAGCGTTTCCGCAAACTTGACGATATCATCATCCGCTTCTTTTCCGCCTAGCGTGGCGCTGGTGAGAATATGGAGGACATTTGCCGGGTTGCTGATTCGTGCTTTAAGCCGCTTCAGCAGCAGGGACGTTTCCATTCCCGTCGCTCCACGATAGATATGTGCTTCATCAAGGACAAGGAAACGCAGTTTCGCTCTGGAAAAGACCAGGTCATCCTTGGGCCTGAGCATCATATACTCAAGCATGGCATAGTTCGTCACGAGGATATGCGGAGGCGTCTTTTGCATCTGATCGCGAGAAACGATCTCATTTTTCAGCGGCTTCAGGGGACGTCCATTTGCATCCTTGTACACCTTACCATATTCAGCAATCCCGTCCTGTTCATTTTGCTTTGTGCTGCTGTTATAGACGCCGAAAGTAATCTCAGGATAGCTCTTCAGCAGATTGCGCAGTCTTTTCATCTGGTCGTTGGCAAGAGCATTCATCGGATAAATCAGAATCGCTCTCACGCCGGATGAAAGGGTACCTTCTTCGGCCTCCCGAAGCAAGTGATTGATTATCGGAATGATGAAGCACTCCGTTTTACCAGAGCCGGTTCCCGTGGTAACGATCAGGTTCTTACCTTTGTTTGTCTTTCTAAGGGCTCTTTCCTGATGGAGATACAGCCCACGGTTGATCTGGATCTCTTTTTCACCATCGGGAATATCTCCCTCCAAACTGTGGAAGAGTGAAGACGCCTCGCCCTCCTCAATCATCTGAGCAAGGCTTTTTCCGGTTTTATATGAGTCGCTGACGTCAAGATAGGGGCCTTTTGCAATAGCACCTTCCTCACGCAACGCAGCAGCAAACTGCGCAGCGTAATCCTTATCGGAAATATGGAACAACGTCGATATGTACCCTATAAACTCATCCTTGATGTTATCTGCTGCAGTTATTGGACTAAACATACTTACACCCTTTCCGTCCGATACGAGTATAGATCGGCATTGGAATACTTTTGTTTGTTGGCCTTCGTGTATTCGTGATCCGTAAGTGCAAAGACTACGGATTCCAGGCTGCGATCATAGTAGTTATAGTAGTACAAACCATCTCCATCTGGATCAGTAATGCACAGTGCAGTGTCGCTGATATACACAATTCGAACCGGATTCACCAACATTTTTTTAATGCCCTTTTTGTTCGTGTGAACGTCATACGAGAACTCATACCTTTCCCCATGATAACCAGTCGTGTAGAGAATCCCGCTATACACCGGGCAATATCCTTCGGAGGTATCCTCCATCCCACAATACTGTATTTGGTCAATATAGCAGGGGCGTATCAGGATATGACCGGCCTCTTCCTTGAACTCATCTGTTATAGATTCGACAACAATCCGGCGGTTCATAAAACGTAGAAGGTTTTTATCACCGATGATACAATCGCCGACTGCCACAACTTCTTTTGCCCTTTTGAATAATCCTCCGGTTTGGATACTGATTTCAAACTGATAGTTCCCGATGGGCATATCTTTCGGTAAGATGATATACTCCGTATCTTCGCTAAGCTTGAATTCAAACAGCTTATCATCGGCACTTGATAGCAAGAGAGTGAATTCTCTGCCCGAAGTACCAATAAATACTCCACCTTGATCCCATAGCAGCTTTTGTTCTTCTGTCCAGAGGGAAGGACGTTTCAGAAAACGCTCCTTGAAGAAAACTCTCGCCAGAGAATAAGAGGCACTCTGTGTCTGACCGGCAACTCTCATCACCACTTCTGCGTCATTGAAGCTGTCTGTACCACCGAACGACTGTAGGACATTTCCAATCGTCACCAAGCCATGACCATCATAGAGGATGTCTTTGCCACCAACGAGAAACTGAACATTGACCCTCGCTGGAGTGGTTACTTTGAGAAAACTATTCTGCGGAATATGTCCGATATACCATGCCGGTTGAGGCTCCTGTAACCATGCACCGGAGGTTTCAGACACGGTGATTTTCGGAATATCCGCATGGAGTTCTCCATCACGGAAAGGTATCCGGACTTCAGCCTCATCTTTCCCAAAAGGAACTACTTCATGGAAATCATCTATGTCCGCATAAAATTCTGCACCGTCATAATCGCTTGCATTATAATAGAATTCACGATTAAAGCAGCAATCTGCTTCGGAAATCAGAACAAATGTCCGGTCAAACATCAATCGTTCGTTTGCCAGATTGATTACTTGAATACGTACCGTGTCATGTTCGCCATCAAACGGCATGGTGAACGCGAGTCCATTGTCGGACTGTTCTAATGAGTCAAACTCTATTCTCTCGCCGTCTTTTAAGAGGACAAACTGCTGTGTGTAATCGCGATTTCCAAGAATGATGCTACAAGTACTCTTCCGAAAGGCGAGGAAAGCTTCTGTGTCCTGAATGGTGACCGTTGGCAGGGATGTAGATTCGCTTGGAGTGATAACCTTGAGGTCTGTCCCATTCTCACTGTCGAAGGCAATCAAACGGCCATCCACCGAAAGCACATATCCGTCCTTCAGCTCCAAGAAGAACGCTTTCAGCCCAGCATTTTTCATCGAGTCAATCTCGACGATATCCGTGTTCTCTGTCTTTACCTCCGACATTTTAGGCACTACGAGCGTATAGTGGTCTCGTTTGACTTGATTTGCCGAGATCTCAGCACCGCCGTAGAACAGCAACACGTTACGATGCAGGCTTTCTTCTGAGTCGTAGATCCACTCGTCATCACATTTGATCCGAACACAAATGTTCAGCAAACTATCCTCTTGAGAACCCACCGAAATAGAAGTGGCGACACCGTTTAGCGTCTTTCCGAGCTCGTTCCCGTACCAACTAAGGTTCTGCTGCATTACTTCTCTGCCATTGCAGCTTACGTAAAGCGTTGCCTTTTTGATCTCCTCGTTCTTCAAGCGAATATCCGGGAGTATGAGCTGTACGTCCGTTTCATTTTTCAGGACGAACTTCGCACGGATACGGGAATAATCTATTGCGACATCACGCTGAGTGACTTGCGTCTGTCTCTCTGATTTTTTTGTATTCGCAATCGCAATGATCTTCTCTTTGAACCACTCTTCACAGAGCAATTCTTCGTATGTATTGACTTTCTTGGTCTCAGAGTTGACAAGCGAATCGATTTTTCCGATTAACCTTTCAAACAGGTTCCGCGTATAGACAGGCCGGTAAAGGATCAGTTTCCGTATTCCTTCCTGGAATGAATACGCCTTAGAGCTGATTGTCAGTTCGACATCTTCCTCATTGCCGCCTGATAATTTTTGCTGGAGCGCGTGGACCATAACTGAAATCAAAGGGTCGTTTGGAATCATGCGCCAGTTAAGGTTACTTTTGTAGAAATCGAAGAGGAGATCAAATAGCGCCATCCACGACTTTCTCGTACTGAGTGCATGGATCACGACCGTTGATTTAAAAGCGCGTCCATTTGTATCCTCCAAGAAAAGGCGCCGGTTGCGTTTCACTGCGTTTTCAAGAGACGACTGAAGAAGTCTTACTACCGATCCGCTTGCGTCACGATAGCCGAACTGGAGAGAAATATAGTTCCAGAAATTGCTATTCTCATCATTCTTCCATTTTTTTGCGTTGTTAATCAGCGCAAGGGTAATCTGCATCTCTGCGCGCAGCGAGAGCTTTGTCCATGGTTCTCTAAGTACAAGGTCAATGTATTTTCGGGCGTTTGCATTTAGCTTGTCTACCGTTTCGGGCTTCAGAATACAGCTTCCAATGAGGGGATACATGGCAAAGACTTTATCTTCAAAAGTACCGTCGCTTTGCCTGACCTCCATATCCTTTTCAAGAATATCAACAGCCACATCAGGGCGCTCGGTAGTTCTTTCAAACCCTAACGAGCGAATATAGCTATTAACGTTGAATCCCTTGTTATACGCATAGGTATTAAGAATTTTATAAATCCGAGAATCCGTTGGGAAATAAACAACATTGTCATGTACAATGTACTGTCGCAACTCTTCGATATGGCGCTCTTTTGCTCCATCTGTGGTTAGTTCCGAACCGTCGAGTCGAGATTCAAATCCATAAAGCTCAATAAAGCTCTTGATTGTATAGCCATTCCGGGAGGCTATTGATCTAATCCACTGGTTTTTCGGATCAGAGGAGACGTACACTTTCCCGTCAACCATGTTTTCCTGCATGAAGGCAATAATCTGCTCATCTGTAACGCTGCGCTGATCGAGGTAAGGGTAACCGGAAATGAAAACAGCGTACTCATCCGTAGTCATTCCGCGCAACTGTGCATTTGCTCTGAATCTCTCAGGATTATCCGGACGATAGAAAGGCTTCGTAAGGACGTTAATAACTCTTCCGTCTGATTCACCGGCCAACTCCCGCTCGGTATACATGTGCATCTTATTGACAACAACTTGTTCCCGAATCTCATCTGGCAAGTCGTTCAAAAAGAAGCACTTAATCTCGTTCTCATATATAAAAGGCAGACGAAATCGTCCTGTTTGTTATTCATACAACAGCAGGTTACTTCGTCGTCAGTATAGTTAAAACTTTTGTTTTCAATCAGTTCCGCAAGGATTGACAGCTCACTCTCACATATTGTCTTTCCCGTCCATGTAGATCTGCGCTGCGGCAATCGCTTCTCCAAAGCGTTATATAAGCTTTGCCTTGAAAGTCCAAACCATTCCGTCATCTTAGCTGGCTTGAACATAAATCTTTCTGTTAGAATATCAATGACCGCAAAATCAAAACCTTTACCGGCAGATTCTACGATAGGTTCATCTCCAAGCTCCTGATTGTCTTGAGATGTGAGATTATCGAAATAGCCTCTACCATCTCTAATTATTACATCGATAATTGCAAGTATTTCGTCTCTTGTTTGAGCGCCAACATTTCGGAGGCTCATAATATCCTTTTCAGACATTTGAACCAGTTCGCCCGCAGTCTGAACATTTGCCCACTTCAATGCATTTCTGGCTCTAACGCTAAAAGGAACATCATCAAGACTAATAGATTCGATTTCCGGAAGGAGTTCAGATAGTCTACTACTTTCCGGTGTGGTTTCAATAACTGCCTCTGGCTCCTCTGTGCGTTCGTGGTGTACGACCTTGCCGCTTTGAATGATGCTTTCAATGGCCTTTGTGATTTCTTCTCTGCTCAACACGCCGACATTGCGTAGCTCAAAAATGTCCTTTTGTGACATTTGGATCAATGCTCCGACCGTGTGAATGCCACCACGCCTCAATGCGTTTGTTGCACGAGTTCCAAGTCTAAGGCTTTCAATTGGCGTATCTTGAACATCCGGAAGGATCTCTTTGATTCGTTTCGCTCGTTCCTCAAAGAAACAGATGATATCGTCTGCATGGGCTATTACTCCATTCAATTCTTGGAGAACATCTTCACTGATATTGCGTGTTGCAGATAATTCCATCATATCGCAGTTCAGCAAATCGTTCAGCCTCATCAAGCCTACACGGCCCAAGAAACTTTTGCTCTTGTCCGAAATCTCCAAGTCGTGGATATAAATCGTAATATGCGTTTCTTTCATCTTATACCCCCAAAAGCCTTTTTTGAGAAATAAGAAAAATATCATAAGAGGATCTCTCTCAAACCCCTCACATTCGCTTCGATGAGAAATTATATAGAAAGTTTTTCCTCTTGCCCTGATTCAACGCGCTGTCCATGTGTAATTCCTTTACATGAACATAGTTCACGCTGAAATGGTTCGGCTTTTCCATAAATTTATCATTAGCTTATTTACCACTAATCGTTCTGTACAAAACACTGCCTCGTATAAGTACACAATATTCACAATAATTATACCACAAAAAACGATTGAATTCTACACTTTTTGCTAATTATCAAAGAAAAAGTGGGAGTGCATCATTCAAAATGCACCCCCACTGAAATATTATCGCCCCCAACTGTCTCGGCTTTTCTTCTTGTTCTGCTTCTGCTTTGTCTTCTGTTGCTGTTTCTGACGCAGACGTTCACGGATGGAGCGTTCTTCAGCTTCCACATGGAGCAGGTTTGCCACATCCCGTTTGCTGTCGTACATTATCAGGGGATCGTACTTATTCCCATAAGCAGACTGCACACAGTCAACCGCAGAACGCTCCATTGCAGGACGCAGGGCACACCTTGCGTCCTGCAATTCTTCTGGGTCAAATTCTGCCGTCTGCTCCTTCAAATCAGCATATTGCCGCAAGGCGTCGTTCAGCTCATCCGTGTACTTTTCTTCCTGCTGGGCCAGCTTTTTGAGTGCGGCTTCCAACGTGGAAATATCCTTTTTTACAGTGGCAATACCGGCATCGTCGCTACATTCCAGCGAGTGCAGCAGCATATCTTTCTCGGATTTCAGCTCCTCTAATTCCTCGGTTAGCTCCGTAATACGGCGGGACAGTTCACGCTGTTTTGGGATGAGATAGAAGGGAGTCTCCTTCTTTTCGGCAAGCAAAGACTTGCGTTCCTTGCTCTTGCCCTGAATTTCCTGAACCAACTCGGTATAGCGCACCAGCATCGGCTGAACCTCGCGGATATACTCTTTCATGCGCTGCTTGCCCCGGCCGATATGCCGCAGCTGATAGTGAAAAACAATCATATTCGCCCGCAGCCTTTCCATCGCCTTGGCAATAGCCGGGATTGTATTCTTTACCGCCTGCCCCAGCTTCTTGACCGCTGCTTTCAGTTCCCGCAGCAGCGCATTGTCTGCCTTGATTTGCCGGTTCAGTTCGCAACGGCCAGAGATAATGCCCCTGCGCTCCAACGCCCGCGCTGCCGCACCCTCATGGATGGTAGGAATCTCATCCAGCCCCCGTGCGGCATTGCTGCGGTGGTCAATGCGTTCCTCCCGCCCGGCGCGTTCCAGATAGCGGTTGGTCACATCTGCCCACGCCTTGCGCCATTCTACGAGCTGTTCTTCGCTGTTCCAGCGTTCGGAGATAGGATTCTGCCTGCCGTAGCGGGTGCTTTTCGGATGCTTGTCTGCACGGACAAGCCCTTGCGCCTCGGCAGCAGATGGTGTCATGTACACCTTCTTTTTGCCGATCTTGTAGGGATATTGCTTCTCCCAGCCTTCGTTCTGCGCCGATTTGAACTCGGCGGCGGTGAAGCCCTTTTCTTCACCGTTTCTGACGCAGAGATATTCCTTCTCGGTCTTGTACTGCCAGCGTCTCTGCTCATCCAGCGGGCGCACCGTCAGCAGAATGTGGGCATGAGGATTGTGACCGTCGGTGTCGTGGATGGCAGTGTCGGCGCACATTCCATCGGATACAAACTGCTTCCGGATAAAATCTTGAAGCAGCTCGATCTGCTGTTCCCGGTTTAACTCGATGGGCAGCGCCACGACGAACTCACGGGCAAGCCTGCTGTCTTTGGCTGTTTCGACTTCTTCCACGGCGTTCCAGAGCTTTTCCCGATCCTGCCATTCCTGCGGGGCGTATTCCGGCAGAAATATCTGCTGCCAGACAAGCCCCTGTTTTCTCGTGTAGTCATGCTGAATCCCGTCATAATCGTTATACAGGCGGGAGCAGCTCAGATAAGCAGAAGCGGCCACGGCAGAGCGACCTGCGCCCCGGCTGACCACCTTCGCTTCCAGATGATAAATCGACATCTCTTGTTCACCTCGTTCTTTCTTTTTCTGTTTCTCTTTCGCAAAAGAGAAAATGACCCGAAGTCGAGCTTCGGGTCATAGCCGCAAGCAAAGCTGCCGGTGGCAGGTTTGTGCGGGCAGGGAGCAGACTGTTTCCAAAGTGGAAACAACTGCGACCTGCGCAGACGATGACAGCAGCACCCGCAGGTGTTGTGGCATTGTCTGGAGGCTGCCGTAGCAGCCGCATCCGCCTCGCAGAGCGCACGATTTCCACAGGAAATACCACTGCCCTTTAGGGTGGTGAGTAAGTGCGCCCTTACGGGAGAAAAAAGAGGAGGCCCCCGGTTTCCCGGAGACCTCCCATCTGAAATTTAGATTTGTTCTCCCAGCTTTCGTGAAAGATATGCCTCCAGCTCAGACAGCTCAATAGTCCGAACCTCCGGCAGCACCTTCTCCAAGATCGCGCCCTCCTGAATGAGCCTGCGGGTACGGGCTTTTCGCTCCTTGACCCGATTCCGTGCCTGCGCTTCCTCCAAGCGGTGCTGCGCCTGAATCAATTTCTTCTCTGTATCTGTCATAAAAATCCCTCCTCACTTTCGTTTCTGCCAGACGATCTCGTACCCCGGCGCATCGGCGAGCTGAACGGCTTCCGTGTAGCGCAGGGACTCCCGCTGGAGCTTGTTTGAAAAATTGGAAACGCTGTCAGACCAGCCGTGTTCGTCCCGCAGCAGATCGACCACCTCCTGCATGGTCATGCCCTGACGGACGATGTACGACTTGATTTCGTTTCTCAGATTGGATTTCATTTGCTTTTTACCTCCATATTTTCGTGATATTGTTTTTTGAATAAGCGAACTGTGTGCGCTTTGCGGTGAAGAATCTGCCATGCCACAAATCCGCTCAGATCTCTGCCTATGATGTCCTGTACGCAGCAGCCCCCTATCGGCTTCATCGTTCTGCGTGAGGTCATGCGGAACAGCGGGATATACCACATTCCGGTGCGGCGGCTTCACACTTTGGTGAATCACCGGACGGTGCATTACGTTCGGTTTACAGTGAAAATTTTCATGAATTTCACAAGGATTGATTTTAAGGTTGAAAAATTGAGCCGCCGGTGTACGGCTCGGTACGGCTAAAACGACTTCTGTACGCTGCTGTACGCCGGTTTTGCGTACCAGCTGCCGAATCAGCGGCGGATTTTACACGCTGCCGTGAATTGCTTCACCAAACGCACAGGCAAAACCATATTTTGCGGATGAAATTGAAAAATGCCGTACAGAGTGTACGGCGTGTACGGCAATTTTGAAGTCCGCTCCTCGTTTTCAATAAGGCAGCGGATTAACCACCTCGATGCCCATAAAGCCACGCACCCGCTTGCCGCCGACATGGACATTGTTGGTGGCCTCCACATTGTAAAGGTGCTCGTTCTGCGCCAGTTCGGAGCTGAGCCGGTTTGCCGACATGGGCTTTTGTGCATTGTCCTCGCACCAGCGCTGATACGCCTCATACAGTGCCTTGGAGCTGGCCTCACTGTCCGCCTTGAAGCGGATGTAGCTCTCGGATTGCAGGAACTCGATCACATTGTTGCTGCTGCGCTTGACCGTCTCCATATTTTCTCTGGCCTTGGAGCTGACTGTGAACTGATAGTTGTTCCCAATCAGTCGGTGCAGCCCCTCCAGACACCAGAGGAAGATGCCTTCCTTTTCCCGCAGCAGCTTGTCCACCAGAAACGGATCGTCCGTTCGACCAGCGGGCCGGTCTTTGGTGGTCAGCACGATCTGGCGGCGAAAGAAACCGTCGGACTTGTCGTGCAGGGCCGTCAGCGCACCGTTGCCGAAGCAGAGGAAACGAACATAGAGCTGGCTCTGGTAGCTCTGCACACCCTTCCGTTCCATGTCCATCTTGCACTCGGAGGTCACGATGGACTTGATATAATTGGTCTTGGGCAGGGCGCTCATGTCCATATCATCGTCCACCATCAGGAGCTTGTTCTCCAAGTCTGCACGGCTGAACCGGTTGCTCTCCACCTTCTGGATGCTGGTGGTATTCATGCTGTCGCCCAGCAGAGAGCGCATGACCAGACCGATGCGGCTTTTGCCCTCGCCGCCCTTGCCGATGAGCATGAGCATTTTTTGCCCCTTGGTGGTAGGCAGCAGGCAGTAACCAAGAAATTCCTGCAAGGTGGGAATATCATCTTCTTGCAGTAGCTCGGATAGAAATTGCAGCCAGCGGTTCGGCACAGGTGCGTTGGGATCGTAGGAGACGGTCAGGCGATTGTTGCAGTAGCTCTTATCGGCGGTAAAGCTACCGTTCATGAAATACGTCCCGTTGGCAACATGGATGCGGTCGGCTTCAATGGGCAGCGGCGGCGAATACGCTTGCAGCTTGATGCTGGCAAGCAGATTCGCAACCGTCTTGGAAAGATTGGCGGTCAGCACGCCGGAGATTTCCTCCAGAATGAGATTGCCGATCTGTCCCTCGTCCTCGATCAGCCCATCCACGGTGAACAGCCGCCCACGTACACATTTCATGGGGTGCTTCTCCAAAAACTGTTGGCAGAACAGCACCTCGTTGATGTGCCTGCCGTCGTACCACTCAGGCCACGTCTGCGGTGTCATATCCATCTTCCAATTCCTCCTTGTGAATTTTCTCTAACCTCCGTCGCAGCCTGTCCAGCTTTCCATCCGCCATCTGCTGCTGAGTTACTTCGGCACGTTCGTGGGAATCCCCGACGCACAGAATATCCAGATAGTATTCTGTTTCGTCGAGTTTGTGACAGGCTTCCATGAACCGTGCGTGAACAGGCTTGTCAGGTGACTGCGGCGCATACTGCACCTTCCAGTCCCGCAGGACACGGGCATAATCGGACAGAACAGAAAAGCACAGCCGCTCGTTTTCCCTGAGCTGCTGTGCTTCTGTTCGGATGCGCTTTGCGTGGAGCGCCGCTGCGCTGGGCGGTTTGTCCGGGGTAAGGTGAAAGTCTGCTGCCAGACGCTGCGCCGCCTCATAGAGCGGCAAGCCGAACAGCCTTGCAGCAAAGTCGATCACATCGCCGTGTTCCCCACAGGCAAAGCAATAATAGTGGTCGTCTGCCACATACAAACTGGGATGTCGGTCGTTGTGAAACGGGCAGAGGGCCATGCCGTAGCGGTTGACTTCCACGCCGTACAGCTCCGCTGCCTCCCGGCAGCTTACGCCGTATTTTACAATTTCAAAAAGATTCATTGTTCCTCCATTTCTGCGCAAAAAACAGCGGCCTGCCCGATCTGGGGCAAGCCGCCGTTTTGCGTCTTATCTTATGCTGATTTCGTTTCTTTCTCCGGTAAAGCCGGTTCAATCTTTGCCTCTCGCAAGGCTTTCTTCCGTGCGCCCTGCCGCTTGATCTGTGCCTGATAACGGCAATCGTCACCGCAGTATTTCACATCTGACCTCGTTGTGGTGAACACTTTGCCGCAGTTTTCGCAGGTACACGCCCGGCTGCGGCTTTTGGCTGCCTCCTGCCGGTAGAATTTGGAGCGGCAGTTGGGGCCGCAAAACAGGGTGTTTGTCCGCTTGGAGGCAAATTCCTGTCCGCAGCACTTGCAGGTCAGGGTGACCGGAACGCCTACGATATGTTCGCCGGATTTCAGCTTCTGATACCGCTCCCGGCTGCGGATGCGTTCCTTCTTCAAGAACTCCTGCCGTTTGATTTCTTCTTCGGTCAACTCCGTGACAGGCAACTCAAACCGCCCGATGAACCGCAGATAGATTTCCACCTCCTGCACCCGATCACCGTCGATCTTTTCCGGGGCGTGGACGATAATTTTTTCCACGAACTCATTGATCATAGGTGTGGTCAGCTCGGAGAAGTCGGTGTACTTCTTTGCCAGATCCAGAAACTGCTTGGCTCGGTCGGTGTCCTCGGCAAAGGCGGACATCTGCGTTTCCATTTCGGAGACAGATGCCGTCAGCGCTTTCTGCTCCGCCTCATATTCCGCCAGCAGGCTGTCAAAGCGTTCGCCGGTAATGCGACCGACGGCAAAGGACTCGTAGAGCTTCTTGATGATAGTATCCAACTCGGAAACCCGCTTTTTCTCCTTGTTTAGCTTCCGTTTTGTTTCCTTGGCTGCTTCTGCCTGCCGCAGCCGGGAGGCGGAGCGTACCTTCTCCAGAAAGGCGTCCCGGTCGGAGATGGCAAAGGTGCTGGCAGCCCGGATGGTTTCCAGAATCAGCTCCCGCAGCACCTTGCTGCGGATATAGTGTCCGCTGCAAGCACGGGTGCGTTTCTGATGTGCCAGCGTATAGGTGGAACAATCGTAAAAGTCCGACGGATAAGGATTGTTCTCCGTGCCGCCCCTTGAGCGGTGATTCATCATCTTTGCCCCGCAGTCGGCACAGAACACAAGCCCTGTCAGCGGATTGGCCTCGCCCAGCGTGTCGTGCCGCCGTGGTGTTTTCCGCAGCTTCTGCGCCAGCTCCCATGTTTCTGCATCCACGATGGCTTCATGGGTGTTCTCGAAGATCAGCCAATCCTCCTTGGGATTCATTACGGCATTTTTATCCTTATAGGACTGCTTGTGGGAACGGAAATTCACCGTATGCCCCATATACTCCGGCTTGGACAAAATCTGCCCAACGATGTAGCCGCTCCAGTTATAGGGGTTGGGGAACTCCTCCTTGCTTTTCCAGATGCCCTTATTCTGCTTGCCGAAGTAGACCGCAGGCGTGTCGATCTCGTCATCAAACAGGATGCGGGCGATGTCATAGGGGCCTTTGCCCTCGATGGTCAGTTGGAAGATGCGTCGCACCACGGCAGCCGCTTCCTCGTCGATCAGCCAGTGGTATTTGTTCTCCGGGTCTTTCTTATAGCCATAGATGGCGCAGTTGGTGGTAGGCTTGCCGGATTCCCCTTTGACGCGAATGGCGGTTTTCTGCTTGCGGCTCAGGTCACGC
>OHEC01000570.1_pt1 | contig 18864 bp, 19 predicted proteins | sample 1567141 | NCBI WGS metagenome assembly OHEC01 (sample SAMEA3879567, study PRJEB24766) | human gut metagenome | biome: human-associated habitat; feature: feces | place: USA | collected 1985/1987 | reverse complement strand
TTTTTATTTATATTTGCATATTTCATGAAATATGCAAATATAAATAAAAAGAAAAAGTAGAGCCTATGAGCCAGTTATACCATTAGGGTGTAATTGGCTCTTCTTATTTTAGGAGGTGAGACTGTGGCAGATCATGAAGTCCGAATAAGTACCAGAATTGATACATCTCAGATGCAGCGGCTGCAACTGCAGATAGATAAGGCTACTGATAAGGTAGAAAATCTGAGAAAAAAAGCGCGGGAGGTAGGAGAACAGAAAATCCCATCAGAAGAGTATCAAAAACTGGAAGCGGAATTAAAGACAGCACAAGAAGCACTGGAAAAGCTTGTAGCTGAAGAAGATAATTTCGTGGCGGCTGGGCTTAATATGGGATCCCCTTGGGAGAGCCTGATTCAGAAGGAAGCGGATGCTGGGCTAAAAATAGATGAACTAAAAGAAAAAATGCAGAAGCTTGTGGAAGATGGAAGGGCATTTACTTCCGGAATGGACACTGAACAATATCAGAATCTATCTCAGGATTTAGCCTATGCAGAGAGAAATCTGAGCGCCCTGAATACGAGACAGGCCGAACTGATGCAGAAGCAGGGATATACGGCGGAAGGATTTGAAAAAGCTGGAAAAAGTGCTCAGAAGGCATTTTCAACAGCCAGTAACGGAGTAAAAAAAACAAATGGACTGATTGGGACGCTACTGCAGCGGCTAAAGGGAATCGCCTTAAGCTTATTGGTGTTTAACTGGATCACTAAGGGATTTAACACAATGGTCTCGGCGATGAAAGAGGGCTTTCAGAATCTTGCCAGGTATTCCAAGGATTACAATGCACAGATGTCTGCTCTAAAGAGCAGCTGTGCACAGTTTAAAAACAGCCTGGCAGCAGCGTTCGAGCCCATTGTCAATATGGCTATCCCGTATCTGGTAAAGCTTATTAATTGGTTGATCAAGGCGGCAGATGCCGTGGCTCAATTTATGGCAATCCTGCAGGGGAAAAGCACTTACACTCGTGCGAGAAAACAGACCATAGATTATGCAAAGTCATTGGATACTGCCAGCAAGTCTGCAAAGAAGGCACTTGCAGCATTTGATGAACTGAATGTGCTGAACGATCAGGGTGGAGTCACTGCAGGTGGTGGAGAACTGACTGGCAAGGATGCTTTCGAAGAAGCCAAAGTTGATCCCAAAATGGTGGAAATGCTGGAGAAAGCAAAGAAATTATTGGAACTTATAAAACCGTTAGTAATTGCTATAGGAATTGCATTACTGGCGTGGAAAATAGCTGGACTTTTAAAAGATCTTGAAGGACTTGGACCGTATCTTGTTAAGGCTCTAGGACTGGTAATGCTAATCGCCGGAGCTGCACTGATGGTATATAACTACATCAAAATGTGGAAAAACGGTGTGGACTGGGATGGTATTGTTGGATATGTCGCAGGACTGGCACTGGCTGTAACCGGGTTATTGATCCTGTTCGGGCCGGTAGCCGCAGGAATCGGGTTGATTGTCGGCGGAGCGGCAGGGCTGATCCTTGCACTGAAAGATATTACGGAAAACGGTGTAAATGCCAAAAATATGACATTACTGCTGATTTCTGCCGGTGCAATATTAGCAGGGGTATTCCTTACTCTTGGTGGAGCGGCAACCGTGGTCGTAGGTGCAGTGATGGCAGTAATAGCAGCTATAGCCGGTGTGGTTGTGTGGGCAGGCAATGGCGTGGAAGCACTTGCCACACTGCAGGATATGCTAGGTAAACTGGGAACCTTTGTAAAAAACGTATTTGTAGGAGACTGGAAAGGTGCGTTTGACGCAATCGTAGGATATGCAAAGGATGCTACAAATATGGGGAATATTATTGCAGAATCATTTGCAAACGGCTTTATTAAGGCGATAAATGCCATTATTGATGCTATCAATTCCATTAGTATAGATATACCTGATTGGGTTCCGGTATTTGGCGGGAAAAAATGGGATGGTCCCAATATTCCGAATTGGAATGCACATGTGTCACTCCCTCGACTTGCAAATGGTGCGGTAATACAAGGCGGTCAGCCATTCTTGGCATGGCTCGGAGATCAGCCCAGAGGTCAAACTAATATCGAGACACCTCTGGCTACAATGGTTGAAGCCTTTAAGCAGGCACAAAGGGAAAACGGTGGCGGCAATTATACGTTTGTTGCCAAACTGGACGGCCGGGAGATCTTCCGCGAGACCGTACGTCAGGACCGGATATACCAGAATACACATGGACAGAGTGCATTTATTTAGGAAGGAGGGAGAACAATGCAGAAATTTGGAGGATGGTTAATTAAGTTTGGGGACGTTGTTCTCCCCAACTCCTTCTTATTGGCGGATGGTTGGGAAAGTACTCCGAATCAGCGTGTGGAGATAGATGCCTACAGAGATGCCAATATTCTGCTGCACCGGGAGACATCACCAAATTTTAAAACGAAACTGACTCTGAATATTAGAGAGATGAATCTGGAAGAGAGAAGAGCGTGGAACAATATCATTGGGCTTGCGGAGCTTCCTCAGACGGAGAAGAATCAGAGAAGAGTCAGGTGTACCTATTGGAATGATGAGACACTGGAGTATTCTGCCGGGATCTTTTATATGTCAGACACGACTTACAGCATCCATACGTTGTCCGAGCAGGAGCGTGACATAGACTACAACGATTTTAAGGTTACGTTGGTGGAGTATTAAGCATGAACAAGAGTATACGGCAGATGTTCTACGATGACTCTGTCGATAAACAGTTAATAATTACATATCAGGGATCCGGTACTACTCTGGACAATGCGGAGTTCCAACTAGAGACGATGACCGTGACAGAGTCAATCTGCGATGAACAGGAACTACGGTTTGGATGCTGCGTGGCCTCTTCCTTTGAAATCACTGTGTTAGACACTGTGGAATCGTTCAAAGGAAATACCATGAATGTGTCAGTACGGTTGGATGGTGCTCTGAAAGATTATCAGATTGGGAAGTACAAGGTATATTCGGACAAGCCTACTGCGGATCGCCGGTACCGGCAGATAACCGCATATGATGCTCTTTATGACATTCTTAATGCTGAGACCTCTAAATGGTACAACAGCCTTGCTTTTCCCATGACACTTCGCCAGTTCCGCGATAGCTTCTGTGCTTACTTTGGCGTTGAACAGGAAGAAATTACTCTGATCAATGATGGTATGAACGTAGAGAAGACTATAGATCCGCAGGAACTGTCCGGAAAGACCGTAATAGAATCCATCTGCGAGATTAACGGATGTTTTGGGCACATCGGTAGAAATGGAAAACTGCAGTATGTGGTGCTGGAACAGATGATCGAGGGTCTGTACCCCGCAGATGATCTGTATCCGGCAGATGACCTTTACCCTGCGGATCCGGTGGGGACATCAGAAGTATCCAAGAGCATGTATCTATCCTGTCAGTATGAGGACTTTATCTGCCAGCATATTGATAAGTTGCAGATCCGGCAGGAAGAGAACGACATCGGTGCTATCTCCGGTGCCGGGAATAACTGTTATATCATTGAGGATAACTTTTTGGTGTATGGAAAATCAGCTGCAGACCTACAGACCATTGCCGACAACGTACTCAGTGTAATCGGAGTAGTGTGGTACCGGCCGGCGCAGGTGGAAGCCCGTGGCAATCCTTGCCTGGAGGTGGGGGATGGTATATTACTGCACACGACCCGGGAGACTATCTATACATACATACTGCAGCGTACGTTGAAAGGTATACAGGCTCTAAAGGACAGTTATACTGCGGAGGGCGAGGAATACCGAACCGGACAGGTCAATGGATTGGCAAAATCCATTATCCAGCTGAAGGGGAAGACAAATTTACTGACCAGAACGGTGGAAGAGACAAAGCTGGAAATGACAGACATGAATAATAATCTGTCTGCCCAGATCAGCATCAATGCACAGCAGATTCTTACCAAGGTATCTAAAGACAATATTGTATCAGAAATCAATCAAACAGCGGAAAGCATCAAAATCAAGGCAGAGAGGATAGATCTGGTCGGTATCGTAAATGCAGATGAGATGGTAGTCAAGTATGCGACTATCGATACCCTGAATGTGACAAAACTGGAACTGAACAACCTGATTGCCACCAAGGCAACCATTGACTCTCTGAATGCCGTCAGTGGCCGCGTGGGGAACTTGGAAGCAGATCATGTGACAGTCTCTGATCTGAATGGTGTAAGCGCTCGTTTGGGAACGGTAGAAGCCAACTATATCAGCGCCGGAACCGTAAAGGCTAATTACATGGAAGTAGCCAACTGGACATCCTCCGGTGTAATTAAAGCGGACAGAATCAGCGCTGCGACTATCGTAAATAAGCTATCAAGCGTTGATCTGGTCAGCGTAAGAGCAATGGGTGTCAGCGGGTACATGAATTATAAAGGTACAGTAGTTGCGTGGAGAACAAAAACCATTAGTGGGACTGTTATAACTTATTTGGGACCGGAGGATTAAGAGATATGAGCAATTTAGAAATCAAGGAATTTAGTCAGGCAATCGCAAATTTTGTAGAAGCATCTCCGTTGCCGGAGGAAGTTAAGCGCATGGCATTGCAGGAGAATTTGGCACGACAGGAACAGAAAGCCAGGGATGCATTGATGGCAGAGATTGCGGCCAGGGATGCTGCCGAGGTTGCAAAACAGGAGGTGAAGCAGGATGCAGAGAGCGTATGACTGGGAAGAGGATTACTGGGAGAATAAACCATCTATCAAAACAGCATTAAATAAGACCAACATGGACAAGCTAAGTAATGCGACTCGCATTATTGACGAGCGTGTGATTACACTGGATCTGACTAAGCTGTCAACTACAGAGGCTAATGGGATGATCACGGGAATTACCATTAATCAGGATAATGGCGATATTACGGTTACTTATTATTCTGGAGCAACCAAGGTATTACATACCCTGATGGCACAGATTGCCATCAACTTCGGCTATGATCCGGTTACCGAGCAGCTTATTATCTACTTAAAAGATGGAAGAGAACAGTACATAGATATGTCTGCACTCATCACGCAGTTTGAATTTTTAGACTCGGATACTATTTATTGGACCATCGGGGAAGATGGCAAGGTAAAAGCTGATATAAAGAAAGGGAGTATTACGGCGGATAAGCTGCAGCCGGATTACCTGGCGGATATTACCGTACAAGCAGAAACGGCAACACAGCAGGCATCTGCGGCGGCATCATCTGCAGCACAGGCCAAGATAGATGCGGATCGAGCAGAATCGTATGCAAAAATCACTGAACCTAAGTTCTATCTGGATGAAACCACGATGAACCTTTATATGAAGGATGGCGCAGGAGTGGATTTTGTAGTAGTTGATAATGTTTTGTATTGGAAAGTAGCATAAGGAGGAGTGAACTATGGCAGCACCAGAAGGTTACAATGCTCTCGGAAAAATCGGAATATCTTACAAAGGAGAATATGCATCCAATACCGCGTATGAGCGGCTGGATGCAGTGGCACATAACGGAAGCACATATCTTGCCATCAAAGATGCCCCGGATGGAGCACCGAGGGATGATAAGCTCAACTGGATCTATTTGGCCAAGGGATTTAGTGGAGACATCGGAGACTCAGAAATCGCGTTTACTGAGGCGGAGAACCGCGAGAACATTAATACGGGCGAGAGCGTAAAGACGGTCTTTGGCAAGATTAAAAAGTTTTTTGCAGACTTGACCGCACCGGCCTTTGCGCAGATGATCACATCCAAGGATGATCTGCTGGCCACCAAAGCCACCGGCTATGTCCCGGATGCCAAGGCGGTGGCAGATACATATACTGAGTTAAATGGCAAGTTAAAATCCGTAGATTATGATATAACGTTCCCATCAGGTGTAACCACCGATTTTGTACACTGCAAAAGAACGGGCAATATTGTAGATTTTGGATTCCGCATTTTAAGTGGGTCTATACCATACGGATCTCCATTAGCCACGCTACCAGCAGATTTACACACCAAATATAATATATTGATACCCAGTCAGTACTTAGTGATAAATGATGTTGCTAGCACTGGTAATGTAAGCTTGATGTACAATGGAAGTATATTTCAGGAGTATTCCGCAACCGGAATTCTAAATGCTTGCGTGATAAAAGGTACTTTTATTATTTAGCCGGTGCAAATGCGAGATTATATGTACCACTCGATCCAAATATAACGGAGTCTCCTGATGCAAATGGAATACATACCGCTATAGGTTTTTCTGATGATGTACATAATGCCAAGAAATAATTTGCATTCTTTGATGATCGGATAGATGCCCAGCCATTCACTGCACCCTGTATTGTTCCAATTACATATCCATTAGTCATACAAGTGTAATTAGATTGTATGGCTACAGCAGATTTATAGTCAGGAGCAATTAACTTGCCATTTAACGAAGTAAATCAGATGGCGGGCGCGGCCAGAACAGCGCCAGAAAGGAGCCCACATGGGTTATATTTTATACAAAGATAAAATTGAGGAGCCCGCACAGCAGGTCATAGTATCGGTAGAGAGTCCTCACGTAGTCCGGATCGCCGCAATGGGTGACGCGGAAGCCCCGGAGATAAACACCAGTGGATTTAAACTCTATTTGGATCCGGATTGTAAATACCCGTTGGATCAAGGAGAATATGAGGCATACACTACACTCTATCGGAAGGGAGATAACTGGCATGAGTTATCAGATGACGGATCCGTCTACACCGAGCCGGAAGTTGCACCGGTGCAACCGGAGTTGACAGAAGAGGAGAAAGCGGAACTGGCCAGACAGCGGCAGATCAGCCAGCTGACGGCACAGATTGCAGACCTTAAGGCCCGGATCGCTGCGAGCGACTATAAGGTGATTAAAACCTACGAGTATGCTCTTTTGGGTGAGCAGACTGGGTACGACATGGAGGCTGTCCATGCAGAGAGACAGGCTCTCCGGGATCAGATCAACACCCTGGAGACCCAGCTTGCAGATCTGACCACAACTGCAGAGTAGGAGGCCGCCTATGAGAGTGAGAGACGGTCCTACCACAATTACATAGTAACTATTGAGCCGTGAGCCGATTACTTCCCTTCCGGGAGGTGACCGGCTCATTATATTAAGGAGACTGATATGGCAACAGAGATTATCGTAGCATTGATCGGCTGCGCAGGGAGTGCAGCAGGTGCTTTCTGTGGGATTTTGGTCAACACAAAATTGACTACATATCGGCTGGAGCAGCTGGAGAAAAAAGTGGATAAGCATAACACAGTCATTGAGCGTACTTTCAAGCTGGAAGAAGCGCAAGCAGTTATGCAGGAACAAATCAAAGTAGCAAATCACAGGATTGAAGATCTGGAAAGAGAGGAATAACACTATGGATTTATCATTTTTATTGCAACTCGTAGACCCTATTATTTTGGGAATCTGTCTGTTGACAGGCTATGTCCTTAAAACTGCTTTTGACAATTTCCCCAATAAGTTCATTCCGTTGGCATCCATGAGCATGGGAACAATCATTGCAATCATTATCCACCTGCAGGCGGGTATCAATGCAGAGGTTGTGCTGGGTGGAATGATCTCTGGGCTGGCAGCCACAGGCATGTATGAACTGCTCAGAAATTTGCTTGATTTTGACGGAAAGAAGGAGAAATAAGCCATGATGAAAGGTATTGACGTAGCAAAATGGAACGGGAACATCGACTGGAATAAGGTAAAGGCAGCAGGTGTAGAATTTGCAGTTTTGAAGGTTATCAATAAGTCCAACAAGACCGAAGAGGCATTTGTCAGAAATTATGCTGGAGCAGTTGCAGAGGGACTGCCCATTGATGTCTACAATTATCTGTACACCATAACAGAGACGGCAGCGAGGACAGCGGCCAAAGCAGTGGTAAACACACTCGCCGGTAGAAAGGTCGGCAAGGTGTGGGCGGATGCTGAGGATATCTGTCTCAAAAACAAAGGTATTAAACTGATCAGAATTTTGAATGCCTACAAGGAAGTGATCGAGGCAGCAGGCTATGAGTTTGGGGTGTATACCGGGTTGTCCTTTTATAATAGCTATATTAAACCGTACAAAGATTATATTGACTGTGATTTTTGGATCGCACGATACCCGTCCACTAAGGATATGACAATCACTATGGATCCTGTAGCATCCAAAAAGCCGGCTATTTGTCATAATCTTTGGGGCTGGCAGCACTCTAGCCGTGGCAGAGTGCCTGGCATCAGCGGATATGTAGACCTGGATATCTGCTATACAATGGTGGGCAGTAATGGTACCGTGCAGTCCACTACGGCATATTATCCCAGATATACCGGTACGTCCGGATCCATCGTGGCAGCACTTAATGCTGTCGGGGTAAACTCCAGTTACGCTACTCGCAAGCTGATTGCGAAGGAGAACGGTATTACGGGCTATGTCGGGTCACCGAAGCAGAATACCCAGATGCTGGCATTGTTGAAAAGCGGAAAACTCAAAAGAATATGATTGACGGAATAATGATTAGGGGATATTATAATGATATCTCTCTTTCTTAAAAAAGAATAAGGTGAAGAGACGGAGAACATGAAGGGGTGTTCTCCGTTTTTTTACGTTAAATGGCAAGTTAAAGTTAAATTTTGGGATCGAAACAAAAGCAATTACTGTCACAACAGATTCTAATGGCTCGGCATACATAGAAGGAAAATATATACTTGCGGTTACATCCGATACTAATGATGTCAAGATTACATTATTTAATAATATTTATGGCATGTGGTATGCCAAGATCCTTCAATCATCTACAGATCAACCATACACTGGAAATTTTACATTGTATGTTTTAAAGCTAAAAGAATAACGATGATGTTTATACTATTTTTTTGCTTACATAGCCATCAGAATCATTTTTAATATATGACAATCCTGTTTGATCAAATGATAACATCGCATACCAATCTTTTGATTGATCTATTGAAAGTTGAATAACTAATCTTCCTTTATATTCTGTGATTCTGATCTTATTATCTAAACTACGAATAGAGGATTCTGATGGTAGTGCAATTGTTAACTTGCCATTTACAAAAAAGAGGCTAGGCTTCTTTTTTGTGTGCAATATTAATCTAACTAGTTATTTTTATAATAGTAGCCGTATTTCCGATCATGGTGGTGCGAACCCGGGGGCCACATATAATGGAAGAAAGGAAAGCGAGGATGTTCTGGCGCTGACACTGGCGGTGGGGAGTATTTTGGAGGAAAATGGAGTGGATGTGTATTATACCAGAACCACGGATGTCTACGAGTCCCCGTACCAGAAGGCACAGGAGGGAAACGAGGTGGGAGGAGACTATTTTGTCTCGATCCATCGGAATTCCAGTCCTTATCCGAACCAGTACAGTGGCGTGGAGAGTCTGGTCTACAACCGCTACGGGGCGGCGGCCCGGATGGCGTACAATATCAATGCCAGACTGGAACAGGTGGGGTTCGTGAATCTGGGAGTAAACGAGCGGCCGAATCTGGTGGTGTTAAACAGCACGAATATGCCGGCGGTGCTGGTGGAGGTTGGATTTATCAATACGGATGCAGACAACGAACTCTTCGACAGCCGGTTCGATGAGATCGCCCGTGCCATTGCTGATGGAATTCTGGAGAGTGTTCAGCCCACACTACATTCATAAAAGCGTCTGCTGCGCAGCCGGCGCCGCTTTGGCGGCTCACCTTTTATTTCATTTGCGTGGAGCTCCGCTCATAGAATACCACAAACGAGACTTAGAATGCGAGCATCCTAAGTCTTGTCTGCGGCATCCTATGGCTGAACTTTTTACCTAAACCTTACAAATATCTTACCGTACTGCGATATTATGTGAATTTCCTTCATGCTAGTATGTCCTTGTAATCAAGAAAAAGAAAAAACAAACAACATGGAGGAACATTATTATGAGAGTAAGACACAGTAAAGGATTAGCTCTGGTAGGAGCATGTATTTTATTTGCCATGAGTCTGGCAGCCTGCGGCAACAGTGACACTGCAGCAGATGCAGCAAACACAGCATCTTCCGCAGAAGTAAGCAGCGTTGCAGAGAGCACCGTAGCAGAGAGCACCGTAGCAGAGAGCAGCGTAGCTGCACCCGCTGAGACCACCACAGATCTGTCCGGCAGCATTTCCATGGTAGGAAGTACTTCTATGGAGAAATTAGCCAATGCACTGAGCGAAGCTTTCATGGAAGAACATCCTGATGTAACTGTAACCGCTGAATTCGTAGGATCCGGTGCGGGTATTGAAGCTGTTACCAACGGAACCACAGATATCGGTAACTCTTCCAGAAGCTTAAAGGATGAGGAAAAGGCAGCAGGCGTTGTAGAGAACGTAGTAGCTATCGATGGTATTGCAGTATGTGTAGACCCTGCTAACGAAGTAGCAGATCTGACCAAAGAGCAGTTGACCAACATTTACAATGGCACAGTTACCAACTGGAAAGAAGTTGGCGGTGCAGATGAGCCTATCATCGTGATCGGTCGTGAGGCAGGTTCCGGTACCAGAGGCGCGTTCGAAGAGCTGGTTGATCTGGTAGACGGCTGCAAATATGCAAACGAACTGGATAGCACCGGTGCAGTAATCGCAAAAGTGGCATCTACTCCCGGAGCTATCGGATACGCTTCCCTGGATGCACTGGATGACAGTGTTAAGGCACTTTCCCTGGAAGGTGTAGAAGCTACCGCAGAGAATATCAAGGCCGGTAACTATTTCCTGAGCAGACCCTTCGTAATGGCTACCAAGGGTGAGATCTCCGAGCAGAACGATCTGGTACAGGCATGGTTCGATTTTGTACTGGGTGACGAAGGACAGCAGGTTGCTTCCGAAGTTGGTCTGATCACAGTAAAATAATAGCCCGACACAGAAAAAGGAAAAAAGCGATGAATAGTGGAACACACGCTTCCGTAATGGGAAACAGAAAAAATAAAGCGGTCGTGGAAACTGTGGCACAAATAGTATTTACCATTTGTGCCTTCTTCGCCGTACTGGCGGTAGTTTCTATCACCTTATATATGATCATCAGCGGTACCCCCGCTATTATGAAAGTAGGTCTGGGAGAGATCCTGTTCGACACGGAATGGATGCCAACAGCGGCAGATCCGAAATTCGGTATTCTGTGGGTTATCCTGACTTCCATCGTCGGTACGACGCTGGCTATCCTGCTGGGTGTGCCCATCGGCGTGCTGACGGCGGTATTCCTGGCAGAGGTGGCACCCAAGCCCCTGGCTGCCATTGTAAAGCCTGCGGTAGAACTGTTGGCAGGCATCCCTTCCGTTATCTACGGACTGTTAGGAATCTACTTACTGAATCCTCTCATGTATAAATTAGAAAGACTGATCTTCCAGGGATCCACGACACACCAGTTCACCGGCGGTGCAAACCTGCTGTCAGCCGTGATCGTACTGGCGATCATGATCCTGCCCACTGTGATCAATATCAGTGAGACTTCCATCCGGGCGGTTCCTGCAGGAATCAAATCCTCCTCTCTGGCCCTGGGAGCCTCCCATGTACAGACTATTTTCCGCTCCATCCTTCCGGCAGCAAAATCCGGTATCGTGACGGCTATCGTTCTGGGAGTGGGACGTGCCATCGGCGAGGCTATGGCGATCACACTGGTATCCGGTAGCAGCGTCAATGTGCCGTTGCCATTTAACTCCGTGCGATTCCTGACCACAGCTATTGTCAGCGAGATGGGATATTCTTCCGGACTGCACAGACAGGTGCTGTTCACCATCGGACTGGTGCTGTTTGTATTTATTATGATCATCAATATCGTACTGAATAAAATACTGAAAAAGGGGGCGGATGACAATGAATAAGGACACCTTATATGTAAAAAGAAAACGCCCCACAGACATGCTTTTGCTGGCAGCCATTTATGTCTCTGCCACACTGGCGGTGGCACTTTTACTGGGAATTATCCTGTATGTCTTCGTAAAAGGCATCCGCGCCGTTAACTGGGCATTTTTAACGACGGTGACCAGTGCCAGAAAGCAGACCACCGGTATTGCGGGCAACCTGTTGAATACCCTGTACATCATCGTGATCACTCTGTTGATCGCGACCCCCATCGGCGTGGGAAGTGCCATTTACCTGAATGAATATGCAAAACCCGGCAAGCTGGTCTCCATCATTGAGTTCACCACGGAGACACTGTCTGGTATTCCTTCTATTATTTTCGGCCTGTTCGGTATGATCTTTTTCGGAGAGACTTTGGGCTTCGGCTATTCACTGCTCACCGGTTCCTTTACCCTGACACTGATGGTGCTGCCCCTGATCACAAGAAATACACAGGAAGCATTGCGCACCGTGCCGGACAGTTATCGTACCGGTGCGTTGGGAATGGGATCCACGAAATGGCATATGATCCGGACGATCCTTCTGCCGTCTTCCATGCCAGGTATCGTCACCGGTATCATTCTGGCACTGGGACGTATCGTGGGAGAGTCTGCAGCCCTGTTGTTCACTGCGGGAAGCGACTACAAGCTGCCGAAGTTCACCGGAGTTTTCGGAGACAATCTGGCAAAGCTGGCTCACAAGGCCATGGAGTCTGGTGGTACCCTGACCATCGAATTGTATTTACAGATGCAGAAGGGACAGTATGATAATGCTTTCGGTATCGGTTGTGTTCTGATCATTATCGTATTGATCCTGAACCTCCTGACCAAGCTGGCGGCGAATAAGCTTAGACGAGAGTAAGAGAAAACACAAGAAGGAGAAAACATATGGCTAACAGTAAAATATCCGTGGAAAACTTAAATCTCCATTATGGAGAGAACCACGCACTGAAAGATGTAAATATGGAGATCGCAGACCACGCCATTACCGCATTTATCGGTCCCAGCGGCTGCGGCAAATCTACTTTTCTACGTTGCCTGAACCGGATGAATGACCTGGTGGACGGCTGCAGAGTCGAAGGAAAAGTAATTCTGGATGGAGAGGACATTTACGATAAGCGGGTGGATACCACACTGCTTCGTAAAAAGGTCGGCATGGTATTCCAGCAGCCCAACCCTTTTCCCATGTCCATTTATGACAACATCGCCTACGGTCCCAGACTGCACGGCATCAAGAATAAAAAGGAACTGGATGAGATCGTGGAGCGTTCCCTGCAGGGGGCCGCTATCTTTGAAGAGGTAAAGGATCGTCTGCACAAATCTGCACTGGGTCTGTCCGGCGGACAGCAGCAGAGACTGTGTATTGCCAGAGCACTGGCAGTATCTCCGGAGGTACTTTTGATGGATGAACCCACCTCCGCACTGGACCCGATCTCCACGCTAAAGATCGAGGAACTGATGGAGACACTGAAGAAAAAATACACCGTGGTCATCGTAACCCACAATATGCAGCAGGCAGCCCGTGTGTCGGATGACACCGCATTTTTCCTGGTAGGGGAAGTCATAGAGAAAAATGCAACCTCCGAGATCTTTGCAAGACCTCAGGACAAACGGACAGAAGACTACATCACCGGACGGTTTGGATGATTTTGGATGAGAAGATAGGAGGAATGGGAGATGTCACCCAGAGTATTATTTGAACAGGATCTTGAGACTTTGAAAAATAAAGTATCTGAGATGGGAGAGCATGCGGAGATCAGTTATGACCGTATGGTGTATGGAATTCGTGAGAACAAAGAAGACATTCTGAAGACACTGTTGAATACAGATCATACCATGGTGGATATGCAGCGAAGTATAGAAGCTATGTGTCTGAGCCTGCTGACCAGACAGCAGCCGGTGGCCAGAGATATGCGTCTGGTATCCGCAGCGCTGAAAGTGGTACCGGATATTGAACGGATCGGAGACCATGTGGCAGATATTGTGGAACTGTACCTGCGTATGGGCAACATGAATCCCGAAGGAAAACAGGAACATCTGTTGCTGGAGATGATGGAAGAAGCCAAGGAGATGATCCACAATTCGGTGGAGGCATTTGTGGAAGGTGATGAGGCAAATGCAAGAAAAGTAGTAGAACATGATGATATGGTAGATGATCTCTTCAACGAAGTCAAAACGGAAATGATGCAGGCTATCAGAGAGCAGAACCTGGATGCGGATCGTGTGGTGGATTATCTGATGATGGCAAAGTACCTGGAAAAGGTAGGTGACCATGCAGTAAATATTGCTCAGTGGGCAATTTTCCGTATGACCGGAGACATGGAAGGGGTAAAATTATACTAGAATTCGATGATCCCAGCAACGATGCAGAGCCCCAATTCGCAAAACTGCTCCTGCGGAGCGTTCCTTTTGCTCATTGAGGCTTGCTCGCCAAAGAACTATTGTTCTATGCTCTTACAGATGCCAGCATCTGACGAGCATAGAACAATAGTTCATGGCTCTGCATCGTTACAATTTTACATAAATTTTACATTCACTGGTAACGCATTTTACATAAGCAAGATAAAGTGTAGATAGAAACCCAAAATGTAAAGTATGTTATGTAAAATGAGAGGATTAGAGTATGAGCTTTTTTGATTTACTGAAGATGGTAGGAGGACTTGCATTATTCCTGTATGGAATGAATCTGTTGGGTGACGGACTGTCCCGGGCATCTGGCGGACGATTAGAACGCATTCTGGAGAAACTGACCAACAACCCGTTAAAGGCAGTGCTCATGGGTGCGGTGGTCACCGGTGTGATCCAGTCCTCCTCCGCTACCACTGTTATGGTAGTCGGATTTGTCAATTCCGGTATTATGAGTCTGAAACAGGCAGTAGGTATCATCATGGGTGCCAACATCGGTACCACGGTGACCTCCTGGATCTTAAGTCTGACGGGCATTGAGAGCGATGCTTTCTGGATCCGTATGCTCAAGCCCAGTTCTTTTTCGCCGATTCTGGCAATCGTGGGTGTGGGTATTTTACTGTTTTCCCATAAAGACAAATTAAAAAATGCGGCAACCATCCTGGTGGGCTTTGCAATTCTGATGTTTGGCATGGATTCCATGAGCGCGGCAGTTTCACCGCTGGCAGAGGTACCGGAGTTTACCAATCTGCTGATCGAGTTCCAAAATCCCGTATTCGGTGTGCTGGCAGGACTCATTCTCACAGCGGTGATCCAGTCTTCTTCCGCATCCGTAGGTATTTTGCAGGCACTGTGCATGACCGGAGCGGTAAGCTTTGGCGCAGCAGTTCCCATTATCATGGGACAGAATATCGGTACCTGTGTTACCGCCATGATCTCCGGTATCGGTGCTTCCCGCAATGCAAAACGTGCGGCTCTGATTCATTTGTATTTTAATATTATCGGAACGATCCTGTTCCTGGGAGTGTTCTATACGGTCAATGCCATTCATCCCTTTGCTTTTCTGGGAGAAGTGGCAACACCTTTTGGAATCGCAGTAGTTCACAGCTGCTTCAATATCGCGGCTACGCTGGTATTGCTTCCCTTCTCCAACGGTCTGGTGAAGCTGGCCTGCCTGACGCTGCCGACCCATGAGGACGTGAAGGAAATGTCCGAGACAGACAAGACTTTAAGCTTACTGGATGTACGTTTCCTGGAGAAGCCTGCCTATGCCGTAGAGCAGAGCAGACTGGTGGCTTCTGTGATGGCGGATAAGTCCAGGGAAGCCATGGATCTGGCTATGGAGCTGCTGCATAATTTCGATGAGGCGAAAGCAGAGCAGGTGGCACAGATGGAGACGGATGTGGACCGCTTCGAGGATGAACTGGGAACCTATCTGGTGAAATTGAGTTCCAAACAGCTTTCCAATAAGGATAGTGAGACTTTAAATACGATTCTGCACTGCATCGGCGATTTTGAGAGAATTTCCGATCATGCCCGCAACATCAAGGAAGCGGCACAGGAGATGCATGACAAGCAGTTGGTATTCTCCGAGAAGGCGCAGGAGGAACTGAAGGTATTCGAGAGAGCGGTACACGATGTGCTGGATCTTACCATGACCAGTTTTAAGAACGGAGATCTGAATCTGGCAAGACAGCCTGGATGTGAAGCAACGCCATGTACGCAGACTCCGTAAGGGAAAATGTACCATTGAACTGGGCTTCATCTTATCCGATGTCATTACGAACTTTGAGCGTGTCAGCGACCACTGCTCCAATATTGCAGTCTGTCTGGTACAGGTGAATGAGGATGAATTCGATACCCACGCTTACCTGGATGAACTGCGCCAGGAAGATAACAAGGACTTCCAGAGCAAAGTGCTGGCATGCCGTGAGAAATACCAGTTACCGCCCACAAAGCAGGAACGTCTTGCGGAAAAGAATGCAAAACTGCTTGCGGAGTGAGGATTTACCGAGGTATAGTTAAGAGGAGAAAGCACAGTCAGAGAGGAGTGCTGTGAGATGGCTTTGATCTATGTAGTAGAGGATGACAAAAATATTCAGGAGATCGAGACCTTTGCCCTGGCCAATGTGGGCTATGAGGTAAAAGGTTTTGATTCCGCCATGGATTTCTATGAGGCGCTGAATGATACCACACCGGATCTGATTTTATTAGACATCATGCTGCCGGACGAGGATGGTCTGAGCATTGTGAAAAAGCTGCGTACCAGACAGGACACGGTGCTGGTGCCGGTGATCATGGTCACGGCGAAGACCACGGAGATCGACAAGGTCAAGGGACTGGATCTGGGGGCAGATGATTATATTACGAAGCCCTTCGGTGTCATGGAACTGATTTCCCGGGTAAAGGCAATGCTCAGGAGAAGTCAGAAGAGTCAGGAAAAAGATAAGGTGCTGAAGCTGGGGAACATTGTGCTAGACCGAGAGAAACATTCTGTCACGGTAGGCAAGGAGCCTGTGGAGTTGACCTACAAAGAATATGAGCTGTTAAAGCTTCTGATGACCAATGCGGGCATTGTGACCACCAGAGAACTGATCCTGGACCGCGTCTGGGGGATCGATTTTGAGGGAGAATCCCGGACGTTGGACATGCATATCAAGACGCTGCGGCAGAAACTGAAGGAAGAGGGCAGTCTGATCAAGACCGTGCGTAATGTGGGATACATTATGAACGGCGAGAAAGCGTAACAGAAGATGAAGAAAAAGATTAACAAAATGATGATCCTCATTGCCACGGTAACGATTTTGCTTACCATGGTACTGATCACAGTCGTGTATTATGATCTGTTCCGCAGACAGGTGCTGGAGGATCTGAAAAGCTATGGTTCCCTGTTAAAAAGCTGTTCTTCGGTAGAAGAGATCAAGGAAAACGGAGTGCCGGTGGAATCGGATCTGCGATTGACGCTGATCGGCAGTGACGGACAGGTATTGTATGATAATGAGGCAGATTCTGTGGCCATGGGGAATCACGCTTCCCGTCCGGAGATTCAGGAAGCCATGCGGGACGGCGAAGGTGAAGCAGTCCGGAATTCCGAGACCTTGTCCCAGTCCACCTTTTATTATGCCATCCGTCTGGAAGATGGCAGCATCCTGCGACTGTCCAAGGATGCCAGAAGCATTTACAGCATTTTCAGTCAGGCGCTGCCCATGATGGTGGGGATCTTTGTGGTGCTGCTGGTGCTGTGCATGGTGGCGGCCAGAGTGCTGACCACGAAGCTGGTGGCTCCCATTGAGAAACTGGCACAGAATATCGGGGAATGTACAGAGATGCAGACCTATGAGGAACTGACACCGTTCATGACCATGATCCGCAAACAGCATGAGGACATTATGAAAAATGCCAGAATGCGTCAGGAATTCAGTGCAAATGTGTCCCATGAACTGAAGACCCCGTTGACATCCATTTCCGGCTATGCGGAGCTGATCGAGACCGGCATGGCTTCGGAGCAGGATACGGTGCGTTTTGCTCACGGGATTCATAACAGCGCAAATCGTCTACTTACATTGATCAATGATATTATTCGTTTGTCGGAGCTGGACGGAACGGAAGAGGAAGCGGATACGGAGCTTTTGAATCTTCATGAAATGGCGCAGAATTGTGTGGAAATGCTGAAAATGAGTGCAGAGAAACACAAGGTGACCATAGCGCTGAACGGCACGGAATGCTATGTGACGGCCAATCGCCAGATGATGGAAGAACTTTTATATAATCTGTGTGATAACGCGATCCGGTATAACAATCCGGGAGGAAGTGTGGATGTGCAGACCTATGCCAGAGAGGGGCATACCTATCTGGTGGTAAAAGACACCGGCATCGGCATCTCCAAGGAGCATCAGGAGAGGATCTTCGAGCGCTTCTACCGTGTGGACAAGAGCCGCTCCAAATCCACCGGCGGCACGGGACTGGGCCTTGCTATCGTAAAACATATCATCGCCAAGAGCCACGCTGAACTGGAACTGGAAAGTGAACCCGGAAAAGGAACGACGATACGGGTGATTTTCTGAGAACTTCGAGTTCAAATTTTCTAAGACTTCATTCGAGAGAGTGGAGTCTTTTTTACGCATGATATTCCGCCAGCAGCTGTTTCGCATAAGCAACACAGTCTCTGTGCAGAGCAAATTTTTTGCCATCGCACATGATGACTTTGCGGAAGCCCAGCTTCTCCATGTATCTGCCGTTAAGGATCGTCTTGACGGTGGGAGCGAAGAAGGTAGGGTGATTCTCTATCTGAGAGAACAAATTGATAGCGGTGGTGGCTACTTTTACGGTGCGGCCGTCCTTCAGGGTGACGATGACATTCCGGCCTTCTTCTTCGGCGTAGAGGATGTCCGGTTCGGTGACATAGACGGTATCTTCATCCTCTCGAAGCTCTATGAGAGGAACTGCCTTAGACATAATATCCAGAGCATGGTCAATACTCTGTCCCAGTTCCGCTACTTTGATGGGCTTGTCCAGAAAAATAACATTTTCCGGATAGGTCTGTTCCCTGTAATTGATCTTGGAACAGCACAGCACGATGGGTGCGTTGACCCCCTGGGCAATCAGCGCATTTGCCAC
>OHEC01000556.1_pt1 | contig 19284 bp, 16 predicted proteins | sample 1567141 | NCBI WGS metagenome assembly OHEC01 (sample SAMEA3879567, study PRJEB24766) | human gut metagenome | biome: human-associated habitat; feature: feces | place: USA | collected 1985/1987 | reverse complement strand
GCATCGTAATTTCCGTTTTTCACATCGGAAATATTCACTACCATATCTACTTCAGATGCACCGTCTTCCAGTGCTTTTTTTGTCTCCGCCGCCTTTGCCTCTGTAACGCTGTACCCCAGTGGAAATCCCACTACTGTACAAATATTGATCTTCTCTCCATACGTATCATGCACCCGCTTGATGTAGCATGGCGGGATACATACAGAAGCTGTCTCGTATTCGATCGCTTCCTCACATAATTTCTGAATGTCTTCCCAAGTGGCAAATGCCCTCAGCTGTGTGTGATCCACATGTTTCAAAATTTCTTTCTGATCCATTTTTGTTCGCCGCCTTTCTTTTTAAAAATACTCTACCTGCTCTTTTGTAACACGTGCGTAAACAAGCTTTTCCTCTTCTGCACGTATACTTTTTTGTGTCACTGCTGACAAATAACGCTTCGCTGCCGCTTCAAATAATTCTTCTCTGGAAGCATACATAGTCGCCAGAGACTCGCCTTTTTCCACATAATCTCCCACTTTTTTGTGAATGATAATACCTGCCGCGAAATCAATCCCACTGTCTTTCGTCTCTCTTCCGGCTCCCAGCATTGCAGAAGCGATTCCACAGCTCTCCGTATCCATAAATGTAATATATCCAGATTCCTTCGCGCAAACTTCATAAGAATATGGAGCTTTTGCAAACTTCTGCGTATCCCAGATCACCGCATCATCACCGCCCTGGGCTCTCACCATAGCTGCCAGATGCTCCAGTGCCTTCCCGTTTGCGATCACTTCTTTTACCATACTCTTACACTCATCCAGCGTTCCTTTTCCTGCCAGATAGAGCATATTAGAGGCAAGATGCATACAAACCACTGTCAGATCCTGTGGTCCGTTTCCTTTGAGTGTCTCCACTGCCTCGATCACTTCCAGGCTGTTTCCGATATTATGTCCCAGCGGAATGTCCATATTGGTAATCAGGGCAACCGTACGTTTTCCTGCATTTTCCCCAATGGAGACCATCTCTTTTGCAAGTGCCACGGAATCTTCCAGTGTCTTCATAAAAGCTCCGCTTCCAGTCTTGACATCCAACAGGATACAGTCGTTTCCGGCTGCCAGCTTTTTACTCATAATGGAAACTGCGATCAGTGGAATACTGTCCACAGTCGCTGTCACATCCCGAAGCGCATACAGTTTTTTATCTGCCGGAGCCAGATTGCCGGACTGTCCGATTACACTGACTCCCGTCTTATTTACTACCTCAAAAAATTCTTCTCTTGTCAGAGTCGTCCGAAGTCCGGGAATCGATTCCAGTTTATCTACAGTTCCTCCGGTATGTCCCAGACCCCGACCGGACATTTTTGCCACTTTTGCACCACATGCCGCTACAATCGGTGCAATGATCAGTGTAGTCTTGTCTCCGACTCCACCGGTAGAATGTTTATCCACCTTAGTTCCTTCAATCCCGGAAAGATCTACCATATCCCCGGAATGAGCCACTGCCAGTGTCATGGCAAGTGTCTCTTCCTCTGTCATTCCCTGAAAATACACTGCCATCAAAAATGCAGACATCTGATAATCAGGAATATTTCCCGCTACGTATTCTTCTACCAGATACTGAATCTCTTGGTGGTTTAAAGCTTCTCCGTTTCTTTTTTTCATGATCAGGTCATACATTCTCATTGTCTTATCCCTGCCTTTCCTCGACTATCTGCTTCCCTTGTCATATGGGATTCCCTCTGCTTTCGGAGCCTGTGAATTCTTGGAGAAGAATGCCAGAACAACCAGTGTTGCAATATAAGGAATCATCTTGTATACCTCATTTGGTATCGGCAGTGATTTCAGGAATGGAATCGTAGAGTATGCACTGGAGAGTGTTTTCATGATTCCAAAGAAGAATGCTGCCATTAAAATCTTGTTGCTTCGCCACTGTCCGAAGATCAGAACCGCGATTGCCAAAAATCCGTATCCGGCTACACTTGCATTGAAGTTTGTAGAAGTCGGAACAACAAAGATCAGTCCTCCGATTCCTCCGAGTACACCGGAAATAATCACTCCGGCATAACGAATTTTGTAGACGTTGACTCCCACAGAATCTGCTGCTCCCGGATGTTCTCCACAGGCGCGCAGTCGGAGTCCGAATCTTGTGTTTTTGATCACAAATGCGGCTACCGCAAAAATCAGGATTCCAATATAAGTAGAAATATAGCAATTCTGGAAGAACAAATCTCCGATTACCGGAATATCTCCCAGTACCGGCACTTTATTGATATGGAATGTGTCCGTAAACTGGATCTGCTGCATTCCCTGGATCATACGTGCTGTAAAAATCGCAAAAGCCGGTGCAAAGAGGTTCAGCGCCGTACCGCTGATGGTCTGATCTGCTTTCATATTGATCGAAGCAAATGCATGCAGAAGACTGAACAGTCCTCCGGTCAGTCCCGCTACCAGCATGGCGAGCAGGAACAATCCCTGACCACTTAATGTCCCCTGGAAAATATTGATAAAGAAGATCCCCGCAAAGGCTCCCATGACCATGATACCTTCCAGTGCGATATTGATCACACCGCTTCGTTCCGAATACATTGCTCCGATTGCAACGATCAAAAGCGGAATGGCAAAATACATCGTCTGCTGTACAACGAAATATGCTACATTCATGACTGTCCCTCCTTCCCTGCACGATCTGTTCCTGATTTTTTCTCTGCCTTTTTCGCTTTTCTCATCTGAAATTTATAAATCGTATTTTTAAATAACAGGGAAAGCGCTCCGCAGTAAATAATCGCTGCAATAATAATATCAATCACTTCCGGTGCGAAATCAAACAGCTGCATATTGTTTCCGCCTACTGTGATATATCCGATGAAAAGTCCTGCAAATAAAATTCCGATCGGATTGGAAAGTCCGAGCAGTGCAACGGAAATTCCGGAGAATCCTTCCGGTGCGATCACGTCCAGTACCTGCATATATTTTCCGGAGTTTGCCAGATATAACAGTGCTCCGCCGAGTCCGGAGAGCGCACCTGCGATCACCATGGAAAGTACGATATTGCGCTTTTCATTGATACCTGCATACCGGCTGGCATCCGGATTCATTCCGCAGGCTTTCAGTTCGTATCCGAAAATCGTCTTATTCAACAGAATGTAAATTAAGATCACGCATCCAATGGCGATCAAAATTCCGACATTGATGCTTGCTCCCGGGAACAGTTTATCCAGTCCGCCTTTCGGAAGATTTGCTCCCTCTGCTACTGCCATGGACTGATTCTTTACCTGATCATATACGGTATTCTGAATCAGCATATTGGTCAGATACATTCCGATATAGTTCATCATAATGGATGAAATTACTTCATTTACATTGAAAAATGCTTTTAAAAGTCCAGGAACCATGCCCCAGAGCGCTCCTGCCAGAATCGCTGCCAGAAGTGCCGCCAGACAATGAACTCCCGGCGGGAGAAATGTGAATTTGACTCCCACATATACCGCTGCAAACGCACCGGCTGTAAACTGTCCGGACGCTCCGATATTAAACAATCCGGTCTTAAATGCAAATCCTACGGAAAGTCCTGTCATGATCAGCGGTGTCGCCATATACAGCACCTGTCCGAATCCCTGCATTCCATCCGTAAACCCACCCTGAATGATCATCATAAATCCGCCGAATGCCTGGCTTGGATTACTGATCAGAAGAATGATCAGACCAAACAACAGACCGCAGACGATCGCAAGAATGGAGGAACTGAAATTGACAAAGCCTTCTCCTTTAAACAAATTCTTAATCTTCATTCTTCACACTCCTTTTCGCTCCTGCCATGTAAAGTCCGAGTTCTTCTGTCGTAATCTTCTTCGGATCCAGATCTGCAACAATCTCACCCTCGTACATGACGATGATCCTGTCACTGACATTCATCACCTCATCCAGTTCCAGTGAAACGAGAAGAACTGCCTTTCCTGCGTCCCGCTGCTCAATGAGCTGTTTGTGGATGTACTCGATCGCACCTACGTCCAGACCTCGTACCGGCTGTACTGCAATGACAATTTCCGGATTACGGTCCAGCTCTCTGGCAATAATCGCTTTCTGCTGATTTCCTCCCGACATGCCTCTGGCAATACTCTTCTCCCCCTGACTGGAACGGATATCAAATTTCTCGATCAGCATTTTCGCATACTGACGAATCGCATCAAATTTTAAAAAGCCGTGATTCTGGAATCTCCTGGTATAGTAAGACTGCAGAACCAGGTTTTCCTGAAGTGTGTAATCTAAAACCAGTCCGTCTTTGTGACGATCTTCCGGAATATGCACCACTCCGTCCAGACATTTCTGACGAATACTCTCTTTGGTGATATCCTTTCCATTTAAGATCACCTGTCCATGCTCGATCGGTATCAGACCTGTGATTCCATATACCAGCTCAGACTGTCCGTTTCCGTCAATACCTGCCACGCAGAGAATCTCGCCTTTTCTTACCTGGAAAGATACATTGTCAACCGCAGCTTTTCCATGATGTCTGGATTTTACAGTCAGATTTTTCACTTCCAGAACCGGTTCTCCCGGTGTCATCTCCGGTTTGTCTACGATAAAGTTGACCTTGCGTCCGACCATCATCTCAGACATCTGCTCTTTGGATGTCTCTGCCACCTCGACAGTTCCGATGTATTTTCCTTTTCTCAGAACACTGCATCGATTTGCAGCTTCTTTGATCTCATTGAGCTTATGTGTGATAAAGATAATGGATTTTCCTTCTGCGATCAGCTGCTTCATCACCTTCATCAGTTCACTGATTTCCTGTGGTGTCAGAACTGCTGTCGGCTCGTCAAAGATCAGGATATCATTGTCGCAGTAGAGCATCTTTAAGATCTCCACTCTCTGCTGCATCCCAACTGTGATATCCGAAATATACGCATCCGGATCGATCTTGAATTTGTACTTCTCACTGAGCTCCATTACTTTTTTACGGGCTGCATCCATTTTGAGCACACCCATCTTTGTTGTCTCACGTCCCAGAACAATACTTTCCAGAACTGTGAAGTTGTGTACCAGCTTGAAGTGCTGGTGTACCATTCCGATTCCAAGATCATTGGCGTCATTCGGGTTGTTGATGTTCACTGTTTTCCCATTGATGCGGATCTCTCCTTCCTCCGGCTGGTACAGACCGAAGAGAACGCTCATCAGTGTTGACTTTCCTGCTCCATTTTCACCGAGCAGCGCGTGGATCTCGCCTTTTTTTACCTGGAGGGTGATATCATCGTTTGCTTTGAAATTTCCAAACTGTTTGGTGATGTGGTTCATTTCAATTACATATTCCACATTCGCTTCCTCCCTTTCTCTTTTATTTCTTTAAAATGTATTCTTTCATACTTGTTCCGTCCGTATTATTTTCCACATTGAAAATATCAAGGATCGTTGCTGCAATATCTGCAAAACTTTCTCTTGTTCCGAGATTCACATCTTCCCGGATGCTCTTGCCGTAAACAAGAAACGGTGTGTGCTCCCGTGTGTGATCCGTTCCCGGAAATCCCGGATCGCATCCGTGATCGGCAGTGATCATCAGAATATCGTCATCTCTCATCCGTTCCATAAAGGTTCCCAGCTGACGGTCAAATGTTGTCGCCGCCTCTGCATAGCCTTTCCTATTGTTCCTGTGTCCGTACACCATGTCAAAATCCACCAGATTCACAAAACAGATTCCGTTAAAATCTACATCCTGTGTCTCGATGGTTTTTTCCATTCCGTCCACATTATTCTGGATACGCTGTGTATGCTGGATTCCTTGTCCTGCAAAAATATCATAGATTTTTCCTACACCATACGTATCATATCCGGCTTTTACAAGTGCATCCAGCATCGTGTCTTTTGGCGGCAGTAAGGAAAAATCATGCCGGTTCGCAGTTCTGGTAAAATTCGGTGCTGTCCCGATAAACGGTCTTGCAATGACACGTCCAACCCCATGCTCTCCCACAAGGATCCTTCTTGCGATCTCACAGTCCCGATACAGTTCTTCGATCGGAACCACATCTTCATGTGCTGCAATCTGAAATACACTGTCCGCAGAAGTATATACAATCAGCGCTCCTGTCTCTACATGCTCCTGCCCGTAATCCCGGATCACGTCTGTTCCGGAGTACGGCTTGTTGCACAGAACCTTCCTTCCCGTCTCACGCTCAAACGCATCCAGCACTTCCTTCGGAAATCCATCCGGATACGTCGGAAGCGGTTTTGGAGAGATCACTCCGGCAATCTCCCAGTGCCCAATCGTCGTATCTTTCCCTCTGGACTGCTCCTTCATACGTGCATATGAACCGATAGGGTGCTCTTCTTTCTCCATCCAGTCCACGCCATCGATGTTGAAAAGCCCGATCCTTTTCATGTTCGGGGTATCATACTCCGACATCTCCAAAATCAGCTGCATCTGTCATCTCTCCAATTCCATAACTGTCCAGAACAATCAGAAAAACTCGTTTCTTTTCCATTTTTAATCCGCCTTTCAAATTTGCCAATTCCGTCTTTTCTATAGTTCACATTTTAGACACTTTTTATAATCAAGAAAAGGACTGGAGTCCTTTTTTCGCATTACACTTTTATTTTCCCTCAATTTTTCTTTATATTTCAATTTTTTATCGTTTAATTCGCACAAAAACAGCCCAGCAGATCAAATTTAAATCAAATCCGCCAGGCAGCTTCTTTCTTTATACATTTTATATTGTTTTATACCTCGTCAATTGCTTTTCCAATATCATGACGCATATATTTGTTTTCAAACTGCACCCACTCTGTTGCAGCATAGGCATTGGCTCTCGCTTCTTTGAGATCTTTTCCCTTTGCTGTCACACCGAGCACACGCCCGCCGTTTGTCACAATCTGTCCGTCCTGAAGCTTTGTGCCGGCATGGAAACAGTAATACCCTTCATGCTTGTTAAATTCTTCCAACCCCTGAATCGGGAAACCTTTTTCATAACTTACCGGATATCCTTCGGATGCCAGTACCACGCATACTGCTGCATTGTCTTCAAACTGCAGATCGATCTGATCCAGAGTACCGTCCACACAAGCCTCCATGACCTCGATAATATCGTTCTTCATGCGGGGCAGTACCACCTGTGCCTCCGGGTCACCGAATCTTGCATTGTACTCCAGTACTTTGGGGCCGTTCGGTGTCAGCATCAGTCCGAAGAAAATAACGCCTTTGAAAGGTCTGCCTTCCGCTGCCATGGCATCCACCGTAGCCTGGTAAATATATTTCTTGCAGAATGCATCCACTTCTTCGGTATAGAACGGGCTGGGAGAAAAGGTTCCCATACCGCCGGTATTCAGTCCCTGATCGCCGTCCTTCGCTCTCTTGTGATCCTGTGCAGAAGTCATGATCCGGATGGTCTTGCCATCTACAAAGGAAAGTACACTGACTTCTCTTCCGGTCATAAACTCTTCGATGACCATACGATTACCAGCCGCACCGAATTTCTTGTCCAGCATGATCTCATCCACGCCTGCCAGAGCTTCCTCCAACGTATTGCAGATCAGTACGCCTTTTCCCAGTGCCAGGCCGTCTGCCTTCAGCACGATAGGGAAACTTGCCTGCTCCTTCAGATATTTGATGGCATCCTCCGCATTATCGAAATTCTCATAGGCTGCGGTAGGAATATTATATTTTTTCATAAGATCCTTGGAAAAAGCCTTGCTGCCCTCCAGGATTGCTGCATTTTTACGGGGTCCGAAAGCACGCAGGCCCTCTGCCTCCAGTGCATCTACCAGTCCGCCTACCAGAGGATCGTCCATACCTACGATGGTCAGGTCAACGGCCTGTTCCTTCGCAAAAGCAACGATCTTGTCAAATTCCATGGCGCCGATGGGAACACATTCTGCGATCTGACCGATTCCGGCATTGCCCGGAGCACAATAGATCTTATCTACCTTAGGACTCTTTGCAACACAGGTTGCAATGGCATGCTCTCTGCCACCGCCACCTACGATCAATACTTTCATACCCATATTATGTTTCTCCTTATTCCGTAACTATTCACCCCTCATTCGCAAAACCGCCTCTGCGAGGCTTTCCTGAATAACATGTTTGTATGTTATTTGCTCATGGTGATTACTTCGCCCATTGGCTCTGAATAGTTACTCATTTGTTATGCTTTACTTTGCCGTCTACGACGCAGATCCGTCCGTTGGCAATGTCATCCACCGCCTGAGGCAGAAGCAGCCACTCAGCCTGTTCCATGACACGTCTCTGTAAGATTTCCGGGGTATCATCATCTTCCACTGCCACTGCTTTCTGTGCAATGATAGGGCCTTCATCCATGCCTTCATTCACAAAATGCACGGTGGCTCCGGTGACCTTCACACCGCGCTCCAGTGCCTTTTCATGCACATGAAGTCCATAGTATCCCACACCACAGAAAGAGGGGATCAGAGACGGATGAATATTGATAATCCGATGCTCGTATTTTTCAACCATTTCCTCCAGCTTACCTAAACTATGCAGCGGCTTATCCATTTTAGCCCAGTTATTTTTTATTACTTCCGCAGCGTTGCTATCCAACGGTGGAATCATTATTTTTTCCATTGCTCTGCTCCTTCATCATCAAAACTAAATGCCATTTTCTTTAGATCAACAGCTTGACCGGCGACACAATAAAAGACCCTGTCACATACATCGGCAACCTGCTGGTTTATCCATCCGGCAAGATCTCTGTACTCACGTGCCATAACATTATCCGGTACGATACCACCGCCAACTTCATTAGTAACAAATACTACCAGTTTTTCTGTTTTTCTGGCGGCTTCCAGTAATTTTACAATTTCACCTTTGACAAATGTTACCTTTTCTTCAAAAGTTCCTGCAATTGCAACCTTGCCATACATCAAATTACTCATATACAAAGTAAGACAGTCAAACAAAATTGCATCCGCTTCCTTACCTGCCTCAACCATCACCTGTTCGGCAGCATAAGGTGCTTCATAATTATTCCATCTTTGGGGAGAACGACGTTCCTGATGTAGCCGAACACGTTCAGCCATCTCGTCGTCAAAGATTTCAGCCGTAGCTATATAAGCGCATTTAGATCCATAATGCAAAACAAAACGCTCTGCGAATTCACTTTTGCCGCTTCGTGCACCGCCAGTTACTAAAATCATTTCTTTACACATCCTTAAGCCTCCCTTCAAAATAAAAATACCCTCTCGAGAGAGGGCATAAATAAACAACCTATGCAAGTATCCACCTATCTCCCGTAGGTTTAAGATACCCGTAACAGGCAGGTCTCCTGGCTCAGGTTCAACATTCAGCTGCGCCTTCCCAGTTTCCCAGTGGCATATTGCAGTGAACTTCCCTTTACAGTAGCGGGACTGCGCCGGATTTACACCGGTCTTCCCTATTAAGCGCCGACCGCAATCGGCACACCTGTTGATTTTTTCCAATACTATATATTCTACATTCTTTTGCAAAGTCCTGCTGACCTGCAAAGCATTTTTTCATATTCTTCATCTAAATAATCATGGGCGTCATTAACATTCCTTACGGTAATCAATACACGGCTGCGTCCAAACCAGTAATACACCCTGATTTCATACCATTGAGCTACACCATCCGCTCCGACGAAACGACATTCGCAGCCAGAATAATCAGGAGTATTATTGTAATTTGCAGATAAAACGTCAAAATCAAGCTGAGCCGTAAATTTTTCAATATCTTCAGGATAAAGCAATTCCTGAACGATATGCTTGTAATCATTTTTATAATCACCTGTATACGGAATAAAAACATTCCCTGTAGGATTAAAAGCCATTCTTGAATAGCGTCCATCTTTTAGATTCAATTCAATTGCAAAATCATACATCTGCGGGAATAAATCGCCCAAATCTCTGTATGATGGTAATTTTACAGTACGTCCGTAACCGTTGATGCTGCGACGTTCAGCATTAACTATTTCAATCTTACTTAAATTAAGCAGATTTTCAAACTGCGGCCTTCTCAACGGCTGGCAATAATAGAATCCCTGAGCTATATTGCAGGAAACACTTTTCATTATCGCAACCTGTGCCTCAGTTTCAACACCTTCACAAATCATCGTGATATCCAATTCTTTTGCAATAGCTGCCATCCCTTTGATGATTTTGATATCTTTATCATTATCACAGGCGGCAAGCATTCTTTTATCTATTTTTAAAATATCAACGCTGATATCACTTAAAATACGCAGAGACAAATACCCGGCGCCAAAATTATCAACAGCAATCTTAAATCCCTGATTTTTCAGCTCGTCAACCTGCATCCCAGCAAAATTCACATCATCAGCCAATAATCTTTCAGCAAGCTCAACTACCAAAAGCTTGTGCGGAACATTATGCTTATCGGCAGCTTCTTTTAAAGAATCAATAAAATTTTCATCTTTAAAATGTTCAAATGAAAAATTACAGGAGATTGGAAAAACCTGTAACCCCAAGGCAAGGCGTAATGCTAAGAAATGGCAGACTTCTTCAAAAACAAAATTTTCAAATTTAGATAACTGGTTATTATCTTCAAGGATAGGAATCAAAACTTCTGGAAGAATTATCCCGCGCGTAGGATGCTCCCAGCGCAGTAAAGCTTCCGCACCAACAATCTCATTAGTATAGATATTGTATTGCGGCTGAAAATAAACAGTGAACTCTTTATTATTAAGAGCACTGCAAACTTCTTCAGAAAGAGAATTATAACCAGTTGTGAATTCAAAATCATTGATTATAAAGAAACTGCGGCAGCATTTGTGAAAAACTTTTTTGTTGAGCTGAGCAACAGTTTTTACCATTGCATCTTCCAGCGAGTCTTCAACTCGACATACATAAAGATCTCCGCGCAGTTTAATGCTGACATTGCAAATACGCTTGACTTCGCTTTCTACCATATCAGATAATCCGTCAAACCAATTATTATGCGTTTCTTCATCTGTAAAAGGAACAAGGCAAAAGAACTTATCTCCGGCCTGTCTTGTTGTAAGATATCCCTTCACAACACGTCGGTTAAGCTCTGTTCCCAAAATGCGTAAAACATTATCTGCTGTCTCACGCCCATAAATATCAACGATATCATGGTAAGGGTCAATATCTAAATGTATTAGCGCCAAAAGCTCTTTTTTGCGCTGCAGCATTTCATCCGCTTTTTCTTTAAACTTATCAAATCCCAGTGTACCGCTTACTTTATCACGTACATATTTCTGCGAATACAACATTCTTTGATGTTCAGAAGACTTAAGGTAGAGAATTGCTACAAACACACCAAAAGCAATTATCGACAACAGGTAAAAATTCATAGTAATCTCCCATTATCTTTCAATATAATTATAGTAAGTATATATCTTTCGTATAAAAAATACTACATTTTTAACTACTTCAAAACATTTTTAAAGTAATTTAACCCAAAAGAAAATGACCATACAGTTCTTACCGAACCTATGGTCATTTTGTTTTAAGCTTCTACTTCTACTTCAACTCTTGATAAAATGAAACATAAATCAGAAAGTCTGTTCAAACAGATAAGAACCTGCTGATTGACTTCTTCTGTTTCAGATAAGCGGAGCAGACAGCGCTCGGCACGACGAGTAGTTGTACGCGCGATGTCCAAAGCAGCTGATCCGGGGGTGCCTCCGGGGATGATAAAATGACTCAAAGGCTGGAGCATATTATCGAATTTATCGATAGTTTCTTCAAACATTTTCACATGCTCTTCTTTGATATAAGGCTCAGGCAAATTCAAGCTTGCTATATCAGCCATCAGTGACATCAGAAGCTGCTGAACTTTGTAAATCGTTTCCCTGACATCTTCGCGTCTGACTGTAGCTCTTGCCAGGCCAAGCGCCGAACTGATCTCATCAACTGTACCGTAAGCTTCAACTCTCATGCTTTGTTTTGGTACACGTTCGCCTGTATAAAGTCCGGTAGTGCCTTTGTCACCAGTTCTGGTATATACTGCTGCTTTCATTTTGTCACCATCCTTCCGGAAAATTTTAAATTAATAAATTTCTTCAGCTTTAAAGAAATTTTTGATTTCGCGTGCAGCGGATTCTTCACTGTCACTGCCATGAACGATATTTTCGCCGATAGTCAGCGCGTAATCGCCGCGGATAGAACCAGGAACAGAATCTAACGGATTAGTAGCACCCATCTGGCCACGAACCGCTTTAATTGCATTCTCACCGGAAATAACCATTGCTGCAACAGGGCCGGAAGTAATAAATTCAACCAATTCACCAAAGAAAGGTTTGCCTTCATGTTCAGCATAATGATATTTAGCTTGTTCTTCAGTGATTTTTACTAATTTTAAAGCCGAAACTTTCAAGCCGCGGCGTTCAAAACGAGCGATGATTTCACCAATCAGATTTTTTTTGACACCATCGGGTTTTACGAGTACGAGTGTTTGTTGCATTGGAATCTCTCCTATCTAGACTATTTTAATTTATACTAAATCGCAAAACGATTTTAGCCTTTTAAAAGCTGCTGATACTTTTTCTTATCCAGTTTCTCGATCATTGCTGTGATCAGCTGAACAGCACCTTGATAATCATCCATATGAATAATGGATTGATGACTATGTATATAACGGGTAGGGATACTGAATGTTAATGTCAAAACACCGGCATCGTGTAAATGTATACGACCGCCATCAGTAGCACCGCCCTCTGAAATACTGATCTGTGTTGGCAGCTTCAATTCTTCAGCAACTTCTTTTGCAAAATCACGCAATGCTGTATTGGGAATCATACCAGCATCAAAAATTGTTATAGCAATACCCTTTCCCAATTTCGCAGGAGCTACATCATCACTTACACCTGGCGTACCACCAGACACACATGTATCAATAACGAAAGCAACATCAGGGCTCAGCAGATTAACGCTTGTTTGAGCACCACGTAACCCGACCTCTTCCTGTACTGTCGCTACACCATATACAGTATTAGGATGCTTTGTGCCGATATTTTCCATAACGTCTGCCATGACTGCACAGCCGATGCGATTATCCCAGGCTTTACCAAGCAGAGTTTTACCATCGCCCATAACTGCAAATTCAGCATATGGCGTCACTGGACAGCCTTCGAAAACTCCTAAATTGCGAGCCATGTCTTCGTCGGCAGCTCCAATATCAATATACATATCGCGCTTGGCAACCACTTTTGTTCGTTCTTCCGGTGTCAGTATATGTGGAGGTTTACTGCCGATAACGCCAACAAGATCACCCTTGCTGCCGTGTACAGTAACGCGCTGGCTCAGCATAACCTGCTCCCACCAGCCACCTAAACAAGTAAATTTTAAAAAACCTTCTTTTGTTATATGCTTAACCATAAAACCAATTTCATCCATATGGCTGGCAAGCATAATTTTTGGCAAGTCCTTGCCTTGACCTTCATTAGTAAAAACAGCGCTGCCTAATTTATCATAAGATACTTTGGCTTTGCCCTGCAGCCGCTTTTGAAGCAAATTTTTAATTGGTGTTTCAAATCCTGAAACACCGCAGGTTTCAGAAAGCTGTTTTAACCAAGTTAATTTTTTATCCAATTATTTCGCACCTCCACTGCTGCGCATAGCTTTGGCCTGCGCGCGTAACCGTGCCACACGGTCTGCGGTGCTGGGATGTGTACTGAATAACTGCTGCATATCTTTTGCGCTAAAGGGGCAAATGATAAACATATGAGCAGTATTTTCAGTAGCTCCCGGCATCGTTCTGTTTTTTGCATACGATTCTATTTTCAGCAAAGCGTCAGCCAAAGCATCCGGATTACCGCTTAACTCACCACCGGATTTATCAGCCATATATTCCCTCGAACGCGAAACAGCCATCTGAATAATACCTGCAGCCAAAGGCGCCAGTATCATCATAGCCAAACCAACAATAGCACTGCTGCTGCTATTACGGTCTCTGTCGCCACCACCAAAGAACATCCCCCAGTGAGATAGCGTCGTAATAATACCTGCCATAGATGCAGCTATTGTACCGATTAAAATATCACCATGTTTGACATGACTCAATTCATGTGCCAAAACGCCTTCAATCTCATCTTTATCTAAGGCATTGGCCAAAGCGGTAGTTACTGCAACCGCAGCATGTTCAGGGTTACGGCCGGTTGCAAATGCATTCGGCACAGGGCTGTCAATAATATATACTTTAGGCATCGGCAAATTGCCTCTTTCCGCCAAACGCTGCACCATTTTATATAAAGCAGGCGCACTTTTTTCATCAACCTGTTTGGCATTATACTGTGCCAAAACCAGTTTATCGCTGTTCCAGTACGAAAATAGATTCATGGCGAGGGAGATGATAAGCATCATCATCATACCGCGGGCACCGCCGAAATAATCTCCGACCAGTACCAATAACACAGTAAGAGCCGTCATTAAAAAAGCTGTTCTCATACTTTTTTGTTCCTCCTCAAAATAAAAACTATCGAACATTATCTATAAGACCTGCGTAAGTCTTATAGCATATTATACCAATTACTGCACTATTTTTCAATTTGCGCTTTAACAGCTGTCAACATATTTTCACTGTTTTCACGAACTTTTTTCTTTAAAATAGGATTTAACAGCCCGGCAATCATCGGAATACCAAATTCAAAATCTACCAGCAGGGAAACTTCTGTCCCTTCACTCACAGGTACAAGTCTCCATTCCCCTTCCATTTTTTTCAAATCACCCTCGGTCTGACAATAAGTGATACGCATTTCTTCCGGATAAAAGGTATCGCGTTCAGTCCAGACGATTTTACGACCATCAACATTAGATACCCAATGTGAAACAGTAGTATTTTCTCCGCGTTCTAAAATTTCTACACTCACCAGATCATGCATAAAAGAGGGGTAAGCTTCCATATTTTTTATGATTTCAAAAATAGGCTTACTATCGCCGTTGATCACAATCTTTGTTTCTACGCAAGGCATAATTCTGCTCCTTTTATAAATCTTCAATCACTTCAGCCGTACTGCTGACAGCTTCTCTAAAGATAGTCAAAACCTGATCAATAACATCTGTAGGCATGATCAGAGGCGGTTCAATACGAATAACTTTAGGATTATTTAGAGTATAAGCAATAATAACTCGTTTATCGATCATCAGCGACATCAGCATTCCACCGGCGCCTTCTTTTGTAAGCTCAATTCCGATCATCATTCCGCGGCCGCGGATCTCTGCGATGACCGAAGGATAATCTTTTTGAATTGATTCCAACCCTTTTTTAAAGTATGCCCCCGCCGCAGCACTGCGATCCAGCACATCATTTTTTTCAATGTAATTCAGCGCAGCATTGGCAGCAGCACACGCTAATTGATTACCGCCAAAAGTTGAAGTGTGTAAAAAAGGTGCTTCTATTAATCCAGCCCAGGCATCAGCCGTAGCGGTTATAGCTCCGATCGGCATCACCCCTCCACCTAACGCTTTAGCCGTAGCCATGATATCCGGAGTTATCTGCTCATGTTCAACCCCAAACCAGGTCCCGGTTCTGCCAATACCAGTCTGTACTTCGTCCGCAATCAGTAAAGTACCGTATTGGTCACATAACTCTCTTACTGCTTTAAAATAACCTGCCGGCGGAACGATGATGCCGCCTTCCCCTTGAATCGGCTCTAAAATAACGGCAGCTGTTTCTTCATCAATAGTTTCAGCAAGATCATCTATATCCCCATATTCTACATGTGTAAAATTATCCAGCAGCGGTTTAAACGGATCTCTAAACAAATCTCTTCCAGTAGCTGTCAACGAACCAAAAGTTTTTCCGTGAAACGCATTCCTTGCCGCAATAAACTTTTTCCTTTTTGTAGCCAGTCGCGCAACCTTCAGGCATCCCTCAACAGCTTCTGTACCGCTGTTAACGAAAAAACTGTATTGCAAAGCACCGGGAGTAATTAAAGCCAGTTTTTCAGCCAGGTCTGCCATAGGTCTGTTAAAAAGCACTTTACCGCTCATTGGCATTTTATGCAGTTCTGCTTCTACAGCAGCTACGACATCAGGATTGCGATGTCCTAACGCAAACATTCCGTAGCCGCCAAGACAATCAATGAACTGTTTGCCCTCGCTGTCAGTTATAGTCCACCCCTCTGCATATCCTTCAACGCTTGCCAATCCCATAAACCGAAATAATTTCGCCTGAGCAGGGTTAATATATTTTTCATATTTACTGATCGTTTCTTCAACATACATATGTATAATCCTCCGACTACTTCAATAAACTACTTACAGGGACTAATTGAATACCAGATGCATTTACCTCGTCGATAACTTTGCTCCACGCTGCGGCAGTATGCGGTCTGGCATGACAAATGGCAATAGCGCTTCCATTTCTGTCCGCCATTTCTACAGCCTGCCATATTTTAGCAATAATGTCATCTTCGTCGGAACTGTTGTCCAAAAATATATTGTTACGGGCAGTAGGAACACCCATACTGCGTGCGACCTGATCACCTATAGATTTAGAGTATGTACTGCTGTCTACAAAAAACAAGCCTTGTTGTTTTAAAACTTTCAGTACAGCTTTCATCGTTGCTTCATTACTTGTTGCTTTAGAACCCTGATGATTATTGACACCTTCGATACCTGGTAAACTCTCTACCGCTTTCCGAGTTAATTCCTGCACCTGTTCAGCAGTCATATCAGTCAAGATTGTAATCTTACCCTCAGACATAGCTGTTCTGTCCATAGGTTCCATAGGCAAATGCAGCATCGCAGTCTGACCGCCGCCTTTTATAACATGCAAAGCGTCACTGCTGAAATCTTTATAGGGAAGAATAGCGTAACTGAAAGGCGCATTCAAATTGACCAGCTTTCTCACCGGTGCCAGATCGTAACCACAATCGTCAATAATGACAGCCAATTTTCCATGATATTTCTGAGTAGTTTTTTTGTCATATTTCTTCGTACTTTCGTCTTCTTTGATATCTTTGTCTTCTTTAGTCAGATTTAAGTTATGATAAAAGTAAACCGTATCGGTGATAAAATTCATTTTACCAGTTCCTGCTTTAGCTGAAATAGCAATTTCCATACGTACAGCTTCCCAGCCATTATAAGTAGCCTCACGCTGATTGAGAACAATCATTTTCGTACCGGAAATCTTTTCGCCAAGCCAGGCTGCCGCACCTTCTAATCCAGTACTTGGCGGAACTCCAATAGCCAGCTGCCGCTTATTCCAGACAACTTCTCCACCTGTTTCTTTCATACGTTCGTGCTGATCTTCACGACCATTATCAGTTAACTGCCAGTTATCCTTCGATAATAAAATATCATCGACTGCCCTATGCGCTTCTTTGGACTCTTCCCGCAAATCAACCGAAGAAGAACCAGTCAAGCCTTTATCAAGCACATCTTTTTCTCCGTCTCTGCTCGCCGCATAATAAATGCCTCCAGCAACAGCTATAGCTAATAATACTAAAATCAAAGTCAGTACAAAACCTCCTCCTGACCCTTTTTTTCTATTAGTCCTTCTTGCCATAGTAGCCTCCTCTATGCCCGCGGATGCGCTTTTTCATAAATATCGCGCAGGCGTTTATTTGTCAAATGCGTATATATCTGTGTCGTAGAAATATCCGAATGCCCTAAAAGCTCCTGGACAGACCGCAGATCAGCACCATTGTCAAGTAAATGTGTTGCAAAGGAATGCCTCAGCATATGTGGTGTAAGCTCCTTATTTAATCCTGCCTGATGCCCATAACCGCGAATGATTTGCCAAAACCTCTGCCTTGTCATTTCATTTCCACTCATACTTAAAAATAAATTCTTTACATTAGGATTTTTAGTATGAAGCAGTTTGGGCCTTACCACATTCAGATATTTATCCAAATATTCAACTGCTATGCCGCCAATGGGTATTAACCGCTCTTTAGATCCTTTACCGAAAGCGATGATATACTTCATTTGCAGATTAACGCCGCTGACAGGCAAACCCAATAATTCAGAAACACGCATTCCCGTTGCATAAAGCACTTCCAGCATCGTTCTGTCACGATAGCCTTCATCCGTTCTCAAATCAGGCTGTTCCAAAAGCTTCAAAACCTCTTCCTGATTTAAAACTTTTGGCAGCTTGATACCTTTTGTTCCAGCTTCTACAACTTCCGCAGGATCAATCTCCAAATACCCTTCTGCTGTCATAAAACGATAAAAAGATTTTATAGCAGCAAGTTTTCTGGCAATCGTTGCGGCAGCTAAACCTTTATTTTTCAAACCTGTCATATAGCGAATAACCTGCTCACGCGATACAGTTGCCAAGGCGTCATTATCCTTTAATCCTAAAGCTTCTTTAAACAAACGCAAATCACGCTCATAAGCTAATCTTGTATTTGACGCTAAGCCTAATTCAACTGTCAGATATTCAAAAAACAAATTTAATTTATCGTTCATATTTCATCCTCAAAAAAGAAAAACAACGCTCAAGCGCTGTTTTTCAAAACATTATTGTTCGCGCTTCTCTGGCTGCATAATTGTAATATTAGCAGCCGGCGAAATAGTCGATATAGCGTGCTTATAAACAAGCTGTTGTTTGCCTTCATTTTCAATAATAACAGTAAAGTTATCAAAACCTCTTACCAGACCTCTGATTTGGAAACCATTAATCAGGTAAATAATGACGCCAAGGTTTTCCTTACGCACATGATTTAAAAAACTGTCCTGTAAATTCATTGCTGGCTTTGATCCACTATTATTCATAGCTTTCCCCTCCAAAATAATTTCTATCTATTGTTATAATTTTACCGCAGTTTAAACTTTTCCACAAGCGTTTGCTGCATCTCGTCAATAATCTTTTCATACACAGGCTCTTTTTCCAAATCAAACCATTTAATATACGGCATCTGACGATACCAGGTAAATTGGCGTTTAGCAAAATTACGTGTCGCCTGTTTCAATTTCTCAACTGCTGCCAATTTATCCATCTGGCCTTGTAGATACCAGACTATTTGTCTGTAACCAATGCTGCGCATCGACTGAGCATCCAATGATAGCCCACTGTCGAGTAAAGATTTAGTTTCCTCTACCAGACCATCTGCCATCATTTTATCAACTCTGGCATTGATCCGCGCATATAAACTTTCTCGTTCCATTCGCAGACCAAAAACAACAGTTTCATAAGGCCATTCCTCCGACTTCCTATGAGCTATTTTTTCACCACTCTGTGCTGCTTCAATAGCTCTGATAATTCTTCTGCGATCATTTATATGTAATCTTGAAGCGGTCTCCATGTCAAGTTCCTGCAGTTTTTCATACAAGGCGCTGTTGCCGTGTTCTTCAGCAAATGCTTCCAATTCACTGCGTAGTTCACTGCATTCTTCAACAGTATTAAATTCATAATTTTCAA
>OHEC01000553.1_pt1 | contig 19396 bp, 19 predicted proteins | sample 1567141 | NCBI WGS metagenome assembly OHEC01 (sample SAMEA3879567, study PRJEB24766) | human gut metagenome | biome: human-associated habitat; feature: feces | place: USA | collected 1985/1987 | reverse complement strand
GTGACCGACCACCGCATCGGCTTCAACTCGACCTACAACGGCGTCCTTCTGGGCGATCAGCTCGGCACCGTGATCGAGGCGCTCGCCGCCGCCGAGCGAGCCGAGAAGCTGGCACAGGCGGTTTAAGTTACGGCGTTTTACCAAACGCCGTAACTGCTCGACGCTGCAAACGCCCCTAAGCGGCAATCTGACGTTCAATCGTCGGTCGCGTACCAAAGTACGCTTCCCTCCTCTTTCACGTCACCTTGCTCGCTTAGGGGCGTTTTCGCTGACTTATGCTCAACCTGCGGCGCCTTAGAGGTGGTCATTGGGGACGTTCTTAAACGACTAGGTTGGGCTTATTGCTTTGAGATGTTATTCAATCGTCTTTGATAGACTTCAAGCTGTCTACCTGCTGAAAGCAATTAACGGTATGCATCTGCAATTGAAAATATTGCTTGAAAAATCGTCCAAGAAGTCGCGGGGTGATTTTTGACGCGTTGCGCGTCAAGTGATGTGGCAAGCGTTTGGTTAGATATTGGTTAGTTTTGGGGCAACCTTGCCAAAAGCTTGACGAATGCAAATCTAGACGTCGGCGAATGAACACTTTGAGCGAGCCCGGTGAAAAATTCTGGGCTGATTCTCGATAATCGCCTTCAATCGTCTCTTGCCAAGCGCTGGCCTCGCGTACAATCTGCTCCGACATTCGCGCGCCGCCTGGCGCTTAAGAGGGGAGGACCCCATGGCAAACGAGATCTGGACCATCAAGCGTTGTCTCGAGTGGACCAAGGAGTACCTGGCCGAGCGCGGTGAGGAGCATCCCCGTCTTTCTGCCGAATGGCTGCTGTGCGCAGCCACGGGTCTGGCGCGCATCGACTTATATATGCGTATGGACGAGACGCTCGATGCGGCGCAGCTCGAGACCATGCACGCGGCGGTCGTCCGCCGCGCCAAGGGCGAGCCGCTGCAGTACATCACCGGCAGCACGCAGTTCCGCATGATCGACGTCGCGTGTGCCCCCGGCGTACTCATTCCGCGTCCCGAGACCGAGATGCTCGTCGAGGAAGTCCTCAATTATCTGGATGCCGAGGTGCTGAGTCCCGAGGCTGCTGCCCGTCAGCGCGTTGAGCTGCCCTGGAACGATGAAGTCGAGCAAGCGCGCAAGGCCGAAGCCGCATTGGCCGACGAGCGAGCGACGGCCGAGCGCCGTGCCGCCAACCTCACAGCTGCCGACGAGGCGGCGTTGGGTAGCGATGTACTGGGCAGCCGCGCCTATGCCGAGGAACTGGCCGATCGCGAGGCCGAGGAAGCCGCCGCGCAGGCAGCAGAGACCGAGGCCGAGGAGGCCGCTGAGCCCGAGCTCGACGAATACGGCATCGCCATCGAAGGCGCCGACCACGAGGCGTCTCTGACGGAGGATGCCGCCGCGCCCGCTCCGGTCGAGCCCCGCACTGCCCGCGTTCTCGAGGTCGGCTGCGGCACGGGCTGCATCTCGCTTTCCCTTGCCTGGGAGCGCCGTGGGCATGTCACCTGCACCGCTACCGATATCGAACCGCGTGCCATCGACCTGGCCACCAAAAACCGCGACGCGCTCGGGCTTACGTCCGATGAGGTCGCCTTCAGCCTCACAAACCTGGTGAGCTCTATCCCCCGCGAGGAATGGGGCACCTTCGACGTGCTCGTCTCCAACCCGCCCTACATTCCGACTGACGTCATGCGCTCGCTACCGCACGAGGTCAAGGACTTCGAGCCCGATTTGGCGCTCGAGGGCGGTGCCGACGGCCTTGATATCTTCCGCCGCCTGCTCAATGCGGCGCCCTATATGCTGCGCGCCGGCGGCCTGTTTGCCTGCGAGCTCTACGAGGGCGCCCTCGACGCCGCCGCCGAGCTCTGCCGCCAGGCGGGTCTCTCGGACGTGCGCATCGTCCGCGACCTCACCGATCGTCCCCGTATCGTTCGAGCCATCGTCACCGAGCCCAAACAGCGCCAGTAATATTTATTAACTGGTTAGCAAAAATTATAAAGTAGTTTATAATTAGGACGGCTGAAAGAGGTCGGCCCATGCAACCTCCTACCTTTCGGGAAATCATTGCCCTACTCAAGCACGATGGATTCGTGAAGGTCGCGCAAGTCGGTAGTCATGCTAAGTATGTTTCTGGTGACCGCGTTGTCACCGTGAACGGTTCTGGTGGTGATCGACCAAAGAAGGGCACGTGGGCAAGTATTCGTCGCCAAGCTGGATGGTAGTTGGAGGCAAAATGAGGCAGCGATTTACCTATGACTGCGTTCTCATAAAAGAAGACGACGGTTACTGCGCTAGCTTCCCGCAGATTCCCGGCGCCTTTGCCGATGGCGATACGCGCGAAGAAGCGATTGCCCATGCCACCGAGGCACTGATGGCGTTTTTGGCCGACGACCTCAACAACGGTTTGACTCCGGCAGGGTACGAACGCTTGGCCGAGGTCGTGACCCTTTCAGTCGAAATCGACCACGAGGACGCTCGGGAAGCGGCGTGCCGAACATTTAAAGACGCAGCGCTGGACCTCAAAGTTTCCGCTCCGCGGATTACCGCGCTGGTCAAAGCCGGAAAGCTCGATGTTGAACTCGTCGACGGCCGTCGGATGATAACGATAGACAGCATCGAGCGCTACGCCGCCCAAGAACGCCACGCCGGCAGGCCAAAGAAGTTCGTCGCAGTCCAATAACCCCCTCACTTTCACCGACTACTAGAGCCGCTCACCAAACCAACATGCGCTCTGGGCAAATAGGTTGAACGTTTCGTGCGAGAATGCCCCACAGTAAACAAACTTTCACCAGAGCGTAAGGGGCTGGCATACACATGCAGACGGTCTATCGGGTATTCGAGGGAGCGCGTGAGCCGCATCGGCTCGCCGTCGAGCGTACGGCCGAGCTACTCGGTCGCGGTGGCCTGGCGCTTATTCCAACCGAGACGGTCTACGGTGTCGCCGTGGCAGTCAACGCCTTCTCGGATGCCGTTCCACAAGATACAAGTGAACCTCTGCCGTGGCCGCGCGATCCGCAGGTCACCGTCAACGGCGCCGCGGTGCCCGCACTCGGCACCGGTTACCGTCGCATCTTTACCCTCAAGCAGCGCGAGCTTACCCAAACGGTCGCCTGGCTGGTCGGTGATGCCGGGGCCCTCGACCGCTACGGCGTGGATATTCCGGAAGAGGCCCGCGCGCTTGCTCGAAGATGCTGGCCGGGCGCCCTGACTATCGTGGTCAAGGCGGCGCCCTGCGTGCCGACCTTTATGCGCGCCGCCGACGATACGGTGGCCCTTCGCGCGTCGGCCTCGCCCGTGGTGCAGGCGCTCATCCGTACTTGTGGCAGTCCGCTTGCCTGCACCAGCGCCAACACGCACGGCGCGCCCGCGCCGGCAAGCTTTGCCGCCGTTGAGGACCGTATTCTGGAGGGGGTCGATGTGGCCGTCGACGCGGGCGAGACGCCGTGCCGCGATGCTTCGACCATCGTGACGTTTAAGCATGGCGAGCTCCAGATCCTGCGCCAAGGCGCACTTCCCGCATCAGAGATCGAGCGGGTCCTGTCCGACCCGATGCAATAGAAAGGTGTAAGCGATGTCGTTGAATCTAGGTAGCCTGGGTATGGAAGACGCCTCGTTTAGCTTTGGCGGTTCCTACATCATGGCGCTCGACTGCGGCACCACCTCGGTACTCGCGACCATCGTCGACGAGTACGGCTGCATCGTCGCCCAGGCGCGTCGTAGCGTCAAAACCAGCTTCCCGTGCCCCGGCTGGGTGGAGCAGGATCCCACGGAGGTGCTTGCCAGCCAGATCGGCGTGATGATGGAGGTCCAGTTTAAGAGCGGCATCCATTCCGATCGCATCGCCGCCATCGGTATCTCCAACCAGCGCGAGACCACGGTGGTGTGGGACCGCATAAGCGGCCAACCCATCTATAACGCCATCGTGTGGCAATGCCGTCGCACCGCCTCGGCAATCGATAAACTGGCCGAGCAGGGCTGCGAGGAGCTGGTGCGTTCCCGCACCGGCCTTACGCTCGACCCGTATTTCTCGGCCTCCAAGGTGCAGTGGATTCTCGACAACGTTGACGGCGCACGCGAGAGCGCGGCGGCGGGCGACCTCATGTTTGGCACCATCGATACCTGGCTCATCTACAACCTCACCGGCGGCCAAACCTTTGCCACCGACTACACCAATGCCAGCCGCACAGCGCTCTTCAATATTCATACGCTGGACTGGGACGATGACCTGCTGGCGCTCTTCGACATCCCGCGTGCCATGATGCCCGAGGTCCGTTGGAGCGCCGGTGACTACGGCCGCGTCGCGAGCGACATCATGACCAACATGCCGCCCATCATGGGTGTGGCGGGCGACCAGCAGGCGTCGCTGTTCGGTCACTGCTGCTTCCATCCCGGCCAGACCAAAAACACCTATGGCACGGGCTGCTTTATGCTCATGAACACCGGCGACGAGATCGTCGAATCCAAGAATGGCCTGGTCTCCACCATCGGTATCGCTGCGAACGGCAAGGTCAGCTATGCGCTCGAGGGCTCTATTTTTGCCGCCGGCTCAACGATGAACTGGCTGCGCGACAACATGGGCGTTATCTCCAACGTATCCGAATCGGCACAGCTCGCCTCCTCGATCGGCGATAACGAGGGATGCTACTTTGTCCCCGCTTTTGCGGGCTTGGGTGCTCCTTGGTGGGACGCGCACGCCCGCGGCATCGTATGCGGTCTGACCGGCGCCTCGAGTCGCGCGACCATCGTGCGTGCCGCTTGCGAGTCCATGGCCTATCAGAGCTATGACGTGCTGCGTGCCATGGAGCAGGACGTGGGTCTTTCGATCGAGCGCCTGTCCGTCGATGGCGGCGCCTCGCGCAACGAGTTCATCATGCAGTTCCAGGCAGACTTGCTGGATATCCCCGTACTGCAATGTGAGTCGGTGGAGACAACGGCGATCGGTGCCGCGTATCTGGCGGGCCTCGCGGTTGGGTATTGGGAGGATCTGGAGGAGCTGGAGCAAAACACCCAGATCGTCAAGACATTCCATCCCCATATGTCCGTTGAGCGTCGCGAGCACAACCTGGACGGTTGGCACGATGCGGTCAGGCGTTCGCTCAGCGCCGCTCAATAGGGCTGCGACGGGGCACTCGATACAACAAACCGCTAAACTTATGCATGGCGGGCGGCGGCAACATCGCTGTGCGTCATGTCAGCAAGGTCGTTTTGCGGCCGCAACGAAAGGGGCAATCAACCCATGACCGTTACCTACGATGCGTCCCGCGTGACGCTTGTCGACCATCCGCTCGTCCAGCACAAGTTGTCGATCCTGCGCGATAAGTCGACCGGCACCAACCAGTTCCGCCAACTCGTACGCGAGCTCGCGCTTTTTGACGGCTACGAGGCCATGCGCGACCTGCCCATGGAGGATGTCGAAGTCGAGACTCCCATCACCACTGCCACGTTTAAGCAGCTTGCCGGCAAGAAGCTCGCCATCGTCCCCATTTTGCGCGCGGGCCTTGGAATGGTCGATGGCATCCTCGACCTGGTGCCCTCTGCCCGCGTGGGCCACATTGGCATGGAGCGCGACGAGGTCACCCACGAGCCGCATGAGTATTACTGCAAGATGCCCAAGGATATCGACCAGCGTATCTGCCTGGTCGTCGATCCCATGCTCGCCACGGGCGGTTCTGCCGAGATGGCTATCAGCTATCTGCGCGAGCGCGGTGTCAAGGACATCCGCATGCTGTGCATCGTCGCGGCCCCCGAGGGCCTCAAGTCGCTGACCGAGAAAGACCCCGACGTGCATATCTATACCTGCGCCATCGACGACCACCTCAACGAGGCCGCCTACATCGTCCCCGGCTTGGGCGATGCCGGCGACCGCATCTACGGCACGCTGTAGTCGTCGGGCCTTGTCGGCTACGGTCACAAATACGAAGAAATGGTGCGCGCGGGCGAGTAAAAGACGTCCACGCGCACTCCTGTTAACGGACGTTTAGCCCAGAGGGGTTCGCGAAAAAACGTATTACCGTACCTGCGGCATAAAGAAGGTCTTAAGAAAACGAACAGGTGCGTATTAACCGATGCTTTTTCGGTTGTACTTTAGCGATTGGCTCGTACAATAGTCACCAATGTTTGGCGGGAACTGTTCTGTGAAGCGTTAAAAAGGAAAGTGAGGACGCCAGTGTTTCAGGTAGCCGATCTGCTCACTATCGTTGCAGGCGCCATCGCGGGCGCAATCGCCTTTCTTCCCTTTGTTTTTACGCTCAAGCCGGTTCTTGACGATAAGCAGAATGCGGACATGCTCAAGGGCATGATGAGTCTGGCGGTCTCGGCAATCGCCCTGCTCGTCTTTACCTTGGTTGTGTTTGCGTTGTTCGGAGAGGCATTTCGCATGTTCCTTCTGGGCGAGGCGATCGGCTTCGTGGCCTTTATGGCCGCCTGCACGGTTCGTGTCGCCAAGGCGCTGCGAGATCCTCATGAGGTCGAAAGGTAAGTCGTGGAAATTTTTGAAAAGCTGCCTGATGAGATTAATCATCTGGTCAGCGAGTTCAGCTCCACCCCCGTCGTGGGCGATCTAAGCTGCGGCATCACGCAGTACTCGTTTTGGCTGATCGTCTCCACGATCGTGCTCCTGATCGTCCTGGCCGTGTTCAAGAAGAAGCAGACCCTGGTTCCCAAGGGCTTCTTCGTCAACGGTTTCGAGTACATCATCGAGTACGTCGAGAACGATATCGGCAAGGGCGTTGTGGGTGAGAACTGGAAGAAGCACTTCCCGTTCCTGTGCTCGCTTTTCCTGTTCATCCTGATCAATAACATGATCGGCCTGATCCCGGGAATGAAGCCCGGCACCGGCGCAATCGGCTCCACCGCCGCGCTCGCCATTTTCGCCTTCGTGTACTTCATCTACTACGGATGCAAGGCTCACGGCGTGATCGGCTACATCAAGAGCCTCGCCCCGCAGGGCGTGAGCTTCCCGATGAACGTGCTTGTGTGGGTCGTCGAGCTTTTCTCGACCTTCCTGCGCCTCATCACGCTCGCCGTCCGTCTGTTCTGCAACATGTTCGCAGGACACGTGGTCATGGGCTCGTTCGCCATCATGGCGAGCATGTTCATGCAGCCGCTGCTGCAGCAGGTTTCCGCGGCCCACGCCGTCGGCGCCCTGCCTTCGCTGGCCTGGCTTGCCATCCTCATCCTGATCTATGCGATCGAGCTTGTGGTCGGCGCCATCCAGGCTTACGTCTTCACGGTCCTTACCGCCGTGTATGTCTCCGAGGCAGAGGAGGTCGCGGAGGAGGAGTAGTCTTCCGTTCGCGCCTTAAAGGTAAGGCAATTCGTTAAACCGCCGGTGCCCGTACCCATGGAGCCCGGCAGTTATAAAAAGGTTATCCTGCGTGAAATAAGACACGCACGACAAAGGAGGAATCGTGGGAGTTATCGGTTACGGTCTCGGTGTTATCGGCGCTGGTCTTGCTATCGGCCTGTCTGCTCTGGGTGCTACGGGTGCTATGGCCCGTCAGCCTGAGGTCCAGGGCCGCGTGTTCACCGTCTTCATCATGGGCTCCGCCTTCGGCGAGGCTCTGGCTCTGATCGGCTTCGTTGTCGCGCTGATCGTTAAATAGCACGGAGCGTCAAGTATGAATCTTTCATCCCAGAAGAGCGCGATCGCACTCTCCGCGTCCGCGGCCGCGCTGCTCATGCCGGTTTCCGCGTTCGCCGAGGACGGCGCTGCCGGTGCGGACATCCTCATCCCTAAGATGGCGGAGTTCATCCCGGCGCTTATCGCCTTCCTGATTATCTGGATCGTGCTGGCCAAGGTCGCCCTGCCGGGCATCATGAAAACCATGGAGGAGCGCGGCAAGAAGATCGAGGAGAGCCTCGACGAGGCCGAGAAGACCAAGCAGGAGGCTATCGCCAAGCGCGCTGAGTCCGATTCGATCGTCACCGACGCCCGTCGTCAGGCTGCCGATATCGTTCTCGAGGCCCGTAAGGACGCCGAGTCCGAGCGCGCCCGTATCATCGAGGCTGCGCACAAGGAGGCCGAGGAGATCATCGCCAAGGCCCATACGACCGTCGAGGACGAGCGCAAGTCCATCTACGCCGGTGCCGCGAGCTCCATCGCCGACCTGTCCGTTGCCGTCGCCACCAAGATCGTGGGCGAGGCACTCGAGGACGAGGCCGGGCAGAAGAAGCTCATCGAGCGCTACATCCAGGAAGCAGGTAGCCTGAATGCCGACTAGCCGCTATCAGGACAAGGTGCTCGAGACCTACGCGCGCTCCCTCATGGAAGCCGCCAAGGCCGAGAACCATGTGTTCGAGGACCTCGAGATGATCGAGCGCCTGGCTTCCGCCAGCCCCGAGATCATCGCCGTGCTCGACACCATGTCCAAGCGCGACCAGCTCGACCTTCTTCCCAAGGTGGCAGCTGCCTTTAAGTATGTTGCCGAGGAAGACGAGGATGTAGTGGGCGTGACCGTCACCACGGCGATCCCGCTCGACGACGAGCTGCGTCAAACCATCACTAAGAAATGCGAGCAGGACTTCGGCCGCAAGGTATTCCTTATCGAGCAGGTCGACCCGTCTATCGTGGGCGGCCTGGTGCTCGAGGCCCGCGGCGAGCGTCGTGACATTTCCGTCAAGACGCAGCTGCGCATCGCACAGGAGACCCTCGCAAACTCTGCTAATTCGTACGGAGGTGAAGCCTAATGTCCGAAACCCTCAATGCCCAGGATATCGCCAAGAAACTGCAGGAGCAGCTCACGAGCCTCTCCGCGACGGTCGATACGCATGAGGTTTCAACGGTCGACGAGGTAGGCGACGGCATCGCGCGCGTCACTGGCCTCAAGAGCGCCATGGCAGGCGAGCTTCTGGAGTTCAAGAGCTCCGATACCGGTGAGACCGTCTTCGGCCTTGCCCAGAACCTTGACCGTGACGAGGTCGGCGCCGTTTTGTTTGGTGCCGTCGACTCCATCAAGGAAGGCGACGAGTGCCGCACCACTGGCCGCATTATGGATATCCCCGTGAGCCGTGCCATGCTCGGCCGCGTCGTCAATCCGCTCGGCCAGCCTATCGACGGTTTGGGTGACATTGTCGCCACGCACCGTCGTCCTATCGAGTTTAAGGCCCCCGGCGTCATCGACCGTACCCCGGTGTGCGAGCCGGTTCAGACCGGTCTGTTGGCCATCGACTCCATGGTGCCTATCGGCCGTGGTCAGCGTGAGCTCATCATCGGCGACCGTAAGACCGGTAAGACCGCCATTGCCATCGACGCTATCCTCAATCAGCGCGGCAAGGGCATGGTCTGCATCTATGTCGCCATCGGCCAGAAGGCCTCCACGGTTGCCAACATCCGTGAGACCCTCGCCCAGCACGGTGCGCTCGACTACACCATCATCGTTTCGGCAACCGCTGCCGATTCCGCCCCTATGCAGTACATCGCGCCTATGGCCGGTGCCGCTATCGGCGAGTTCTTCATGTACAACGGCGAGGACGGCAAGCCCGCCAGCGAGACCAACCCCGGCGGCCACGTGCTCGTCATCTACGACGACCTGTCCAAGCAGGCTGTGGCCTACCGTCAGATGTCGCTGACGCTGCATCGTCCGCCCGGACGCGAGGCCTATCCTGGCGACATCTTCTACCTGCACTCTCGTCTGCTCGAGCGTGCCGTCAAGATGTCCAAGAAGAACGGTTACGGCTCCATGACGGCTCTGCCGATCATCGAGACCCAGGACGGCGACGTCTCGGCCTACATTCCGACCAACGTCATTTCCATTACCGATGGTCAGATCTACCTGCAGTCCGAGCTCTTCTTCCAGGGCCAGCGCCCGGCAGTCGACGTGGGTATCTCCGTGTCCCGCGTCGGTGGCGACGCACAGACCAAGGCCATGAAGCAGGTTGCCGGCAATCTTCGTCTTGACCTCGCTTCGTACCAGGAGCTCGCCGGCTTTACGCAGTTCGGCTCCGACCTCGACGAGGCCACGCAAAAGCAGCTTACCCACGGCGCTCGCATGACTGAGCTCCTTAAGCAGCCGCGCTACAAGCCGTTTGAGGTTGGCGAGCAGATTGCAGTTCTGTTTGCAGGCAACGAGGGCTTCCTGGATGACCTGGAGATCGCCGACGTGCTGCCTTTCCGTGCCGAGCTCATCGAGTACATGGACAATGGCTTTGGCTCGCTGCTCGACAAGGTTCGCGCCAAGAAGATCGATGATGACACCAAGGCTGAGCTCTTGCGCGTCATCGGCGACTTCAAGCAGCAGTTCATGGCCAAGCACCATGCCGATACGACTGGATCAGAGGAGAACTAAGCCCTATGGCCAATCTTCGCGACATTAAGAAGCGAATCTCCTCGGTTACCACGACCAAGCAGATCACGCGCACGATGGAAATGGTCTCTACGGCCAAGATCCGTCGTGCCCTCGATCGCTCCAAGCAGGCCGAGCCCTATAAGGAGGCGCTGACCGACGTCATGTTGACGGTCGCCGGCGACGCCTCCTGTTCGGGCACCGATCCCATGCTGCAGAAGCATGAGAGCGTCAAGCATGGCCTGATTGTCGTTATTGCCTCGGACCGCGGCCTTGCCGGCGGTTTCAATACGACGGTGGAGCGCACGGCCGAAAAGCTCGCCGCTTCTTGGGCGAACGACGGCATCGAGTGCGAGATCATCGCGTGCGGGCGTAAGCCGGCCACGTATTTCCGTGACCGCGCAAACGTCGTCATGCACTTTGAGGGCAACTCCTCTGAGCCCGATTTCAATCAGGCCCGCATGATCTCCTCTCATATCTGCGATGCGTATCGTGCCGGTGAGCTTGACCGTGTCGAGCTTGTCTACCACCACGCTAAGAACCGCGTGGATCAGGAGCTTCGCGTCGAGCATCTGTTGCCGCTCGACCCCGAGATGATCGCTATGGCCCACGGTCCGCGTAAGAACGAGACCGACGCCCCTAAGCGCATCTCGTCCACGTTCGAGTTCGTGCCCTCTCCCGAGCATGTTCTCGGCAAGCTTGTGCCGTCTTATATCCTGACGGTCATCTACCAGGCCCTGATCGATTCGGCGGCTGCTGAGCAGGGTGCACGCCGCAAGGCCATGCACTCCGCGACGGAAAACGCCACCGCGATCATCTCGACCCTTACCCGCACGTATAGTCGCGTGCGCCAGGCTTCGATCACGACCGAGATTAACGAGATCGTCGGCGGAGCCTCAGCATTGGAGGAACAGTAATGGCTAATAACACCGTAAAGCTTGCGGTCGAGGAAGCCACCAAGAAGACGACTGCCGGTGATGGTCGCATCGTGCGAATCATCGGCCCTGTCGTCGACGTCAAGTTTGACGGCGCGGTGCCCCCGATCTACAACGCGCTCACGGTCGAGGCCGAGACCCCGATCGGTCATCTGAGCACGATCCTAGAGGTCGAGAGCCAGCTTCCGGGCAGCGTCGTCCGCACGGTCGCCATGTCCTCGACCGACGGCCTGCAGCGCGGCCTCATCGCCACCGATACTGGTGAGCCCATGAAGATGCCCGTTGGCCCCAAGACGCTCGGCCGTATTTGGAACGTTATGGGCAAGCCCGTCGATGGCAAGCCCATGCCCGAGGTGGAGGAGTTCTACCCCATCCACCATGCAGCGCCCCGTTTCGACGAGCTCACCACCAAGACCGAGATCTTCGAGACCGGCATCAAGGTCATCGACCTGCTTTGCCCTTATGCCCGCGGCGGCAAGATCGGTCTGTTCGGCGGCGCCGGCGTAGGCAAAACCGTACTGATTCAGGAGCTGATTCGTAACATCGCCACAGAGCACGGCGGATACTCTGTATTCACCGGCGTAGGCGAGCGTACCCGTGAAGGAAATGACCTGTATTATGAGATGCAGGAGTCCGGCGTTATCAATAAGACCACCATGGTATTCGGACAGATGAACGAGCCCCCCGGAGCAAGAATGAGAGTCGGTCTGACCGGACTGACCATGGCAGAGTACTTCCGTGACAAGGGCGGAAAAGATGTGCTGTTGTTCATCGACAACATCTTCCGATTCACCCAGGCCGGAAGTGAGGTATCTGCACTGTTAGGCCGTATGCCTTCCGCAGTAGGATACCAGCCTACATTACAGACAGAGATGGGTGCGCTCCAGGAGCGTATCACATCCACCAAGAACGGTTCCATTACTTCCGTACAGGCAGTTTATGTGCCTGCGGATGACCTGACAGACCCGGCACCTGCGACCACATTCGCACATCTGGATGCCACCACGGTTCTGTCCCGTTCTATTGTAGAATTGGGAATTTATCCCGCAGTGGATCCTCTGGAGTCCACATCCCGCATTCTGGATCCCAGAATCGTAGGTAAGGAGCATTATGAGACCGCCCGCGGTGTACAGGAGATCCTGCAGAGATATAAGGAATTACAGGATATTATTGCTATCCTCGGTATGGATGAGCTGTCCGAGGAAGACAAGCTGGTCGTATCCCGTGCCCGTAAGATCCAGAGATTCCTGTCCCAGCCTTTCTTCGTGGCAGGACAGTTCACCGGTCTGGAAGGAAAATATGTACCTATCAGCGAGACCATCCGTGGATTCCGTGAGATCCTGGACGGTAAGCATGATGATATTCCGGAGAGCTACTTCCTGAATGCCGGAAGCATTGATGATGTACTGGCAAAGGTTCATGCATAGCATGAGAGGGGAGTACAGATATGGCAGATAAAGAATTCACACTTCGTATCATAACCCCGGAAAGAGTATTCTATGAGGGAATTGTGGATATGGTAGAATTCAATACCACGGAAGGACAGATTGGTGTCCTTCCGGGCCACATTCCCCTGACGGTGATCGTGAAGCCGGGTATCCTGCATATTACGGAGAAGGACGGAGAGAAGGAAGCAGCATTGCATTCCGGATTCGCCGAGATCCTTCCCGAAGGAGTTACCATTCTGGCAGAGATTATCGAATGGCCGAATGAGATCGATGAAAACCGTGCGGAGGCAGCATTGCACCGTGCGGAAGAGAGACTGCGCAGCAAGACGCCGGAGACGGATATTGCCAGGGCAGAGACGGCATTGCAGAGAGCAATGGCGAGAATTCAGGTGCTGCGATAAGCTTCGCAGCACCTCTTTTTTCTTTTACGCATATGCTATAAAAAAGCATGAGGCATTTGGATATGGTATCAAGGCCTTTTTTTATGACACTTCCGGGCTATCCGGGGAGAATGGATGAAAACGAGATCTTAAATGATCTGGAATATCTGCAGCAGACCTATCCCGGAGAAGTCAGACGCTGTCAGCGCAGGATTGCGGAAATATTGGACAAATACGACTATGAAGGAAGCATGATCTATGATGAATATCCGGACCGCCTGAGTCTGTTCCGGATAGCGGATACGATCAGCACGATCCTGGAACAGGAAGCGGAAAAAGTATCAAATGATCTGATCCATGTGTTGGTGTGCAATGAGATCTACAAAAGGAGACACGGTGGACGACGGGGAATGATTGCGTTCTTATAGGAAAGCGTGCTATAATATGCGCAAAACATTTGAAAAACAGGATAAACCATGGAAGAACTGAAAATACTTTTACAGAAAATTTTGAATAAAGATCTGCAGCAGATCATCCTGAGCAACAGCCGTCATCCGGAACAGACCCAGAAGGTAAAGATCCGCCCGGTGCTGATCCGGGAGGAACTGTTGTTCCAGGAGACTGCTTACAGAGGAACTCAGGTGTTTCACGAGAATTTTACAGCAGAACAGCTGACGGACCGGATCTGCACCGCCTTACAGGAGCAGTTCCGGCAGAGAGAATTCTCAGCGAAGACCCTGCAGGCCACCGCTCTGGTCAGCAAAAAAGGCAAGCTGACACTGAAGGTGAAAAACAGTGGCAAGTCACCGCGGACGGAGGGGGCGGCTGCTTCTGAAGAGGAGGAACTGCAGGCACTGGCTCACAACCGTACCAAGCATTATATTTTAGAGGAAGGAAAACCGGTGGATTTCCTGGTAGGACTGGGCGTGCAGACCCCGGACGGCCGGGTGACCAGGGCGAGATTTGATAAATTCCGTCAGATCAACCGGTATCTGGAATTTATCGAGGATGTGATCGATGAACTGCCGAAAGACCGTACCATCCGCATTATTGATTTTGGCTGCGGCAAATCCTATCTTACCTTTGCAATGTACTATTATCTGCATGAATTACAGCATAGAGATATCCAGGTGACCGGACTGGATCTGAAGACCGATGTGATAAAACACTGCAATGAACTGGCGGAAAAGCTGGGGTATGACAGATTAAAGTTCGAGAGGGGAGACATCAGTACCTACGAGGGCACAGATGTGGCGGACATGGTGGTGACCCTGCATGCCTGTGACCTTGCCACAGATTATGCGTTAGACAAGGCGGTAAAATGGGGGGCCAGAGTCATTCTGGCGGTTCCCTGTTGTCAGCATGAACTGAACCGGCAGATAAAATGTGATCCTTTAAAACCAGTGTTAAAATACGGCATCATCAAGGAGCGCGTGGCTGCACTGCTCACCGATGCTCTGAGAGCAAATCTGCTGGAACAACAGGGCTATGAGACCCAGATCCTGGAATTCATCGATATGGAACATACCCCGAAGAATCTGTTGATCCGGGCAGTGAAAAAGAACGGTATGCGCCCGAAGAAAAGCGCAGATATCGGTACTGTGGAGGAACTGCTCCATGTGGCACCGACACTGGAAAAATTGCTGAATAATGAATGAGTGAAGAATCAAGAATGAAGAAAACGATCATTAGAATTGCCGTGTGTGTTGTAGTATTTCTGGCATCAGCACTGATCATCGGCAGCATTATGAATCAGGGACATAACAATATGACCATGGAGATGGCTCCGGCCACTCTGCCTATGATCACCATGGAAAGCGGCGGTGTGGCATGCAATGAACTGCACGGAAATACCGTGGAGATGGATGTGGCTTACCAGAAGGACTGCATTACTCTGCTGGGGGAGGGCAGACAGGCGAATTTCACCGTGGATACGTTCGGAAGAGAAATTACGGGGATCTCGACAGAGGTTCGCAGCATCGACGGCAGCCGGCTGATCGAGAACAGTGAAGTCACCGGATGGAAGGCAAATGGGAAAAGCTTTTCCGTTTCCCTTACGTTAAAAGACCTGATCGACACGAATACACAATACAGTCTGACCCTGATCCTGGAACTGGAAGGGGAACAGAAGGTATATTATTATACGACTATTTTATGGAATGATGATGTGCATATTTCGGAAATCCTGGAATTTGCGACGGATTTCCACGGAAAATTATACGACAAGGAAGTGGCCAAGGAACTGACGAAATATCTGGAACCGAATTCCAAGCTGACAGATAACGGCACTTTTCATAAAGTGAATATTCACAGCAGCTTTCAGCAGATCACCTGGGGCAGTCTGGAACCGGTCCAGGAGGACGCGGCTTCCATCCGGCTGACACAGATCAGTGGGAATGTGGCCTCTCTGCTGATGGATTTTGTGGTATCCACCGGAGAGGGCAAAAATAAGATCTACTACAATGTCGAAGAGTATTACAGAGTCAGATATACTTCGGAGAGAATGTATCTGCTGGATTATGAGCGTACCATGACACAGATCCCGGATACTACCCGGATGTATGCCAATGACAAGATCCTTCTGGGAATCACGGATGAAAATGTGGATATGATGGAGAGCGCGGATGGCAATACCGTGGTGTTCTCCGATATGGGGCAGTTACTCAGCTATAATGCGGCTACCAACGGACTGACAGTGATCTTCTCCTTCTATGATAAAGATAATGCCGACCGGCGGACTCTGTATGACAATCATGGCATCAAGATTCTGGATGTAGACGAGGGCGGTAATGTGAAATTTGCCGTGTATGGTTACATGAATCGCGGAAGACATGAGGGAGAGACCGGCATTCAGATCATCAGCTATGACAATTCGCTGAATACGATCGAGGAAGAAGTCTATATCCCATATTCCAAGAGCTATGCGGTGCTGAAGGATGAGATGGAACAGTTGCTGTACCGGAACAGACAGCAACATGTATATTTTTTCCTGGAAAACGGTGTCTATGATGTGGATCTAGAGAATCGCAGCGCTGAACAGCTGGTAAGTATAAGACAGGATGACAGCCTTCAGGTATCGGAGAACCATGAGATCATCGTATGGCAGGAAGGGGATGACATCAACCACAGCAACCAGCTGAATGTCCGGAATCTGAATACCGGAGAACAGACAGTGATCCGGGCGGAGGACGGTGAGGCTATCCGGCCGCTTGGCTTCATGGGAGAAGATATTATCTACGGCGTGGCCAGGGAGAGCGACATCCGGACAGAGAATTCCGGACAGATCTTTTACCCCATGTATAAGGTCTGCATCAGCAATTCTTCCGGAGATAATCTGAAGGAATACGGACAGGATGGCATCTACATCGTGGATTGCGCCATCGAGGGCAATCAGATCACCCTGTCGAGAATACAGCGTTCTGAGAACGGCAGCTATCAGGAGATCCTGGATGACCAGATCATGAACAATGTGGAAGAAGAGCCGGGACAGAATAAAGTAGTCACAGCGGATATTGATATTTATGAGAGATATGTGCAGATACAGACCAAGACAACCATTGATACCAAGACTATCAAGGTGCTGAATCCGAAGGAGGTCGTATTTGAGGGCGGAAGAGAACTGACACTGGATGCGGTCAGCGAAGTTTCCAGATATTATGTATACAATGCTTATGGGGTACAGGGCATTTACAGTGCTCCCGGGAAAGCGGTGAAGGAAGCCTACGATTCCGCCGGGGTTGTTGCGAACGACCGAGGCATTACGGTATGGCTGAAGGGCAATCGTGTCAGCAGAAACCAGATCATGGCAATCAAGGAAGAAAGTGTCACGGACCAGAAGAACAGCCTGACGGTATGTCTGGACAATATCCTGCGGCATGCCGGAATCACCCGCAACACCGAATATGACCTGGCGCAGGGCAAGACGGCAATACAGATTCTGGAAGAAAATATGACAGGCGTACAGGTACTGGATCTGAGCGGCTGTAGTCTGGATGCGGTACTGTATTATGTGAATCAGGATATTCCGGTACTGGCGATCCTGGAGGATGGCGAGGCGGTGCTGGTGACCGGATTTAATGAATTCAACGTTGTCATCATGGAGCCGTCCACCGGAAAGTTGTACAAAAAGGGAATGAACGATGCTACAACATGGTTCGCGGAGAACGGCAATCATTTTATTTCCTATATGAAAATAGATAATTAAATACAAGTGGACAGCAAAAGGCGCCCGGAACCTGTGAAAGGATCCGGACGCCTTTTTGGCGGGATGACCGCTTATTTCTGTACGTCAAAAATGTATTTGCGGTATTTCTGTAACACGGTGCGTAACAGCATGCCGAGCACTCCGCAGGAAATGATCTCACCGATACCCACAGTCAGCATGAAATAAGGAATGCCACCCTCTAAATGATACACATAAGCCAGCACGAAAGGAACGATGATGGTGTTGGCGATGATGGGAGGCAGGGGAGCCAGCCATTTGTTCTTATCACGCAGCAGATATGTGCCGAAGGCACCGATCAGGGTTGCGAGACTGCCGAAGATAATGTCGAGCAGCATACAGCCGGTCATGGTATTGCTGATGATACATCCCAGGAAAAGTCCCGGTATGGCAGCAGGGGTAAATACGGGAAGAATGGTCAGGGCTTCCGAGAAGCGGACCTGAATGGCATAATTTGCCAGTCCCAGAGCGTTGGCTAACATGGTCAGCACAACATAGAGAGCAGCAATCACCGCTCCGTGTACGAGGTACAGTACTTTCTTGTTCATTTGTTTTCTCCTTTAGTTTTTATTTACGTGTGGAAGGTCCCGAACACACGATTCATTTTACGCCGGGAATCGGCGAGCCCTATAAGACCTTGTTTTTATGGGCTGTACAACTTTTTTAGTATAACAATAATCTGGGAAAAGTCAAGACCGGGTACAATTTAGACTCAATTTTATGTAAATGGTGAATTTTATTGACGAAATCAAAAGAGAGTGTTAAGATAATAATAAAAGAAAAGAGTGTTACCGTACAGCAACGGTTCACCTGGTTTTTAGTTACAGATCAAGAAAGCAACCTATTCCTGGCGAGGGCGGTTGCTTTTTTGATGTTTATGTTTCCGTGCAGTCTGTACGATACTGATAAGCGTTACGATGATACTGATGATCGTAACAACAATACCGACAATGCCTACCACTGTTTCCAGCATCTTATGTACCTTTCAATAGATTTCCCATCTGTATCACCTCCAATAATACTGGAAGCTCTCAAAATGTCATCATTTTGGCGAAAGGTGAACCGCTTACCGTTTTGGTAACACTCCATTTTTATTATAAAATACAATGCCGGGAATAGATACTTTAGATTCGGAAAATAAGTAACGAAATATGCCATGCGGAAATTGGCTGTTTTCCCGAAAATGAAATTTGTGCAAAATAACCAATTTGAGTTTTTACCGATCCCTTGAGTGTTCTTAGCCTAGTGTCCTTAGCGTGTCACGGGCAGGGTCGATTCATGACATATTTGGGTCGATTCATGCAGGGAGAATTATTTTTTCATACACTATGGTACAATGAACTTACAGTAAAAAGTAACAGTATCCGAAGCAGATTACATGACATGAAAGGCGAATTCCGGTGCAGAGACGCAGAATGGACTGGATAGAGGGAAATGATCGTTGTAGTCGGACAGAATCACTGCGGAAATGACGTTTGCTGATTAACGGAGGTGCATTTATGAAGAAAAGGTTATTGAGTGTCGTTCTGGCATTTACTCTGTGCTTTGGCATGATGCCGGTAACGGTGCTGGCAGAAGAGATGGGGAATGCTGAAACGGTGGCGCCTGCCCCTGACGATCAGGTGGTGGTAAGGGCTGTGAATAGTACCCATGAAGAGGATGCGGTAGGAGATACTGTAAGTGGGGATTCAATAATCCCCGGTGGCGTCAGTGCTACGTCATTGATGAGTAATGACGGCATTGCGGTAATGGCGGACGATACGACAGAGACCGTGGTGGCGACATTGGATGGCGCGGATTATACTGATATGACGACGGCGCTGGAGGCCTGGCAGGCGAAGGGTGGTATGCTGACGTTACAAGGTGAGAGAGCCGAGTACGATATTTCTACAGTAAAATGGAGTTTTCTCACGGCCAAGGGAACGCTCGATCTGAATGGTGTGTGTATAAAAGGTAGAAGTTTAAATCAAGTTGTCAGTGTAGATCTATCCAGGAAGAAGACAATCACAGAAAAATTGTCAGCCTTGTTTGAAAAGACAAATCTGGTATATGAAATAAATGGAAAACAGATTGTTGTAAAGAGAAAAACGGCAGTGAAAAAGAATCTTTCTTCACAGCCACAGG
>OHEC01000544.1_pt1 | contig 19641 bp, 15 predicted proteins | sample 1567141 | NCBI WGS metagenome assembly OHEC01 (sample SAMEA3879567, study PRJEB24766) | human gut metagenome | biome: human-associated habitat; feature: feces | place: USA | collected 1985/1987 | reverse complement strand
CGAAAAAGGTCTGGCCCAGATGCCAGTCGGCGGTATGGATAAGTTTCAATGCCATATATTGTCATATTTATAAAAGCAAAGGTACAATTTTTTTCCAGGTTCTTTCTTTTGCCGTCAACATTGCCAAAGAGACATATCCGCGTCAAGGGAATAAGTTGTCGTTTCTTCTTTTTTAGGTCTATTTCAGCAATATACATCATAATATATGTATTTTAGTCCTAAGTTTATAAATTCTTTTGTTACATTTAGAGCGAAGAATGATCATCAACCGTTTTTCCCATAGCAACGGAATATCATAGATTTCCTAAAGGCAATGACATAGTTTACAATAAAAAAACTAAATAAAATCATGTACCATCTGATACTAAACGTTCTAGTTTTCTTTCTCCCATTGCTTCACGGGGATAAATCGACCGCATCAAATCCGGATATCAAGGAGGGAAATGAGGCTTACACAGTCTCATTCTATCCGGAAGGGGGCCGATTGATATTGAATACCGCCTGCGTAGTCGCATTCAAGGCAGAAAGCAGAGATGGTAAAACATTAGATATCTCAGGAGAGATCGTGGATGACAGAGGTAATATTGTACAAAACGTAAAATCCTTATATAACGGATTAGGATATTTCAATATTTACCCAAATGAAGGAAGGACCTATTATCTGAACTGTAAAAGCACAGAAGGTATAGAAAAAAGCTTTATATTACCTGCCGCAACCCTATCAATAGGGATAAAAGTACATTTCAAGGAAGACCAAATATTAGTCTCGGTCTCAAAACCAGAGCATTTACAATTTAAAGACACTTTATATATACTGTTACAATCCGAAGACTCCATCGTTTATAAAGACATTTGGGATTTCTCAAGGAGATGGATCGTATTCGAGAAAAAAAACATCAAGACCGGACTGTCTAGTTTTCTTTTAGTAGATAGTAATGGCGATCTACTTTCCGGGCGACCGTTTTTCAAGCTAGAAAATATCTCATCACTCCAATCTTTGCCTCCGGACTTCAAGATAAGGCTACTTCCTATCATGAACGATCCGGGAACCGACTCCATACGGAAGAATCTCGTATTGGATACTTTGGCCAAGACTTTAACAATCGACCAGGAACAATCGGAACCTGATAAAAGGCCGGATGATGATATATGGAAGACCATCGAGTTGGAGAATGTCGAAATCAAGGCATTCAAGAAAGAAAAACAGAATCAAAGGCTTTATTCGCCCGTCCAAGCTTCCAGCCGCATTTATAGCTCCCAAGATATAGAACGGTGGCATATAAATGAGATGAAATCGTTATTATCTCGCTTTAGCGGGGTTAAATTTATCTTCGATGACGTTAAGCAAAAATATTATCCGGTACTCCGTGACGCGATAACTTCTTTTAGATCAAAAAATGAAGGAAAGCCCCTAGTCGTGATCGATGACACGCCTTTTATCGATTTCGACATCCTAGATTACCCCGTTAACGACATAGAAGAGATATTTTTACTAAAAGGATCGGACGCTGCCATATGGGGACCTAAAGCTAGCAATGGAATCATCGTCATTATAACCCAAAGGGGTAAATCCACAAAAACCGAGCAAAAAGAGGAGTAAAATGAGAATCCCGTCCGGGGGCGGCAAGACATCCGCTTCCCGCTCCACCAATAGATTCGTCAGAAAACCGAGGAAAGCCTCGTGCTCCGCCTCCCGGTCGTAGCCGAAAAAGGTCTGGCCCAGATGCCAGTCGGCGGTATGGATAAGTTTCAATGCCATCAATCCGTGTTTTAGAATATGAGGTCAAAGGTAAAAAAATAATCCTCATCTTTTATTGGATGAGGATTACAGAAATAATAAGACAACTTTTCTAAAATGCTCGAATAGCCCTAACCGCTTTATTTACATTCACAAAGACATATGTCCAGTCCCCATTTTGCATATCAAGACATTGGGCATAATAATAAGTAGGATTTTCTCCTTGATATTGAGTTGATGAAAAACAGGTAGTATTAGAAGAACTATATGGATTACCGAATAATGGTTTACCTCCATTTTCTTCAAGAGCTTTATCAAAAAGTTCTCTAGCGACTTTATACACTAAAAAAGCATCATTTTCCTTACCCGGATATATAGACAGGCCGTTTCCTCCAGCATAAAGTTCTTTTAGTTCTTCGATACTAGGCAAATACCAACCAAAACCAACATTCATATTTAGCTCTTCACACCATTTAAAAGCAGGATAACGAGTTTCCCAATGAGTTTGCTGTTTTACCAAATTTAGATTATTTATCCCATTCGATTCATCTTTACAAAAATAAGAATAGGCCGTAGTATTCCATTCACATACAGTATAATCCAAGGATACAATCATTCCATGCCGACCTCCATCTGTCACCTTATACACAATACCAACAACACCGTCTTTACAATATAAATCTCCAATGGCATAAGGCTCTGATGTGCTCTCCACTCGTCCTTGAGTTAACTGAATTGTTTTTTCGATATCTTCTGCTGTAACATAGATAGTGGACTCATGTTTTATTATCGTATTATTATCGGGTACAATAATTCTCAACCCAGTCTCTATTCGCTCTATCTTAAACCAACTTGTATCCGTACAATTATAATTCCATTCACTAGCATTTGTTGAAATATGAATATCATCTGTTACCCCTTTGATAGAATAGCTAGCACTCTCTTTTGACAAATCTAGCTTTATGGGCTCTGCTTCTTTCACCAAATACTTATGATATTTCACTTCAGCCCCAATGATACTATTTGATACATCAGTTAGAAAATCTACTACATAAATACGATAAAAAGTCGTATCCTTATTAAAAACTTCCCTAGAAAAATACCCATGCCCAACTTGAACAGAAACTTCATCAGCCCAGCCTGCGTTAGGAATATCAACAACATTCCCTAAGCCTCGAACTTCACCAATATCCACGAGTTTAGTGCCCCAAGTATTTTTGAAATTATTTCTCTCATTTATAGCTACATTGCCCCAACTACCCGCACTACTCCCGTCATTTCTCATCTTTACGGTTACCGTTCCCTCCGGATCCGGAACTGGCGTATCCGGATTTGACGGATCATCATCTTTGCTGCAACCAGCCATCAAGATAGTTAACAGTACAAAAAGTACGGAGAATAACTTTGTTGTTTTCATAATCATACTAATTTTAAATTGATAATGTGTTTTCTTTTGTAATTATATCCTTAGATCGCAATCTTAAACGAGCGGTCTCCCACTAATACGATATAAGTACCTTTAGGTATCATTAAAGATGTCTCACCTCCACTTGTACGTATTTCCTTATAAAGATATCCTCCGAAATTCAAGATCCGAATATTTTCCTCTTGAGGCGTATAAAGATGAAGGATACCATTCAAGGCCCACACCTTTATATCCATAGATTCTATATTCGTATTGCTTACCGTAGAATTCTTTTGGATTCCAGTAATCATCACGGATTTATCCGATTGGATATTTTTAATCAGATAAACTCCTTCTACATCCGGCTCAATCTCCAATCCGTCAATTTTCACAATAGCCTTCGATTGGTCATATTCCTTATCGAGAGTCAAAGAAAAACTAAAATCCGATCCTTTAACAACCTTATAAGAACCGGCGTTCGGATTTGTCGTGGCACCTAACAAGGAAGGAAGTGTAATTGTATAGTAAGTTAATATAGGATCCTCTCCTTTTACGGTGATATCCGCATAGGTAACCAGTGTCGTTGAGACCTCATTTATAACGTTCTTAATAATACAACGATATAAACCGGAACCTGTGGCGATAAACTGATCGCTCACAGAAGCACCGGATCGCCATATGGACTCTTTCATAGATGAACCAGACGTTTTAACAACCGGATCTTTTACCTGTACCCAGCCGTTATTTGTTTTTTGTTCCCAAACGAAAGTCACCGCATAAGATTCTCCGATACTGGCATTAGCGATCCATACATTTTCATTCAATTGGTCTTGGATGCTCAAAGAGGCTTCCCCCTCTACATCCTTGACGAGTCCCGTACTATCGGCGAATATGCCACCATTATTTACAACTGTATTTTGGAGGTCCAAAGCCGCGTCTTTGTCTGAAACCACAATTAGAGTACCCCTATTTTCCACATAACCTAAGCTATTCTCTCCCCACAGAGATAAGGTTATATTTGTATTTTCAGGGATTGATAATTCAGGGTCACCTGTCGTATTCCCCGTACCAACCACGACATTCTTCATGGCGATAGTTATCGGGGCTACGATTTCCGGATCAATCGTCAATTTTCCAATCAATGTAGTATTCTCCTCCGTACCCAACGATCCATCATATTTATCAGTTACATTACCTTCCGTAAAGGTACTATCACTTTTAATTATTATCTCATCCGTGCTCGTATCCGGAATCAAAGGAAGATATTGAGCCTTGGCTGTTATATGCACATTTCCCGTTATAAAGGGTATCGTCAACAAACCTTTTTTCTTATTATAGACATAATCCGAGTCTCTGTCCAAAATGGTCATGCCCATCTTAACGGAAACCGTATCAGGCAATCTATAGCCGTCTTCCGGCATTAAATGCAACCGCAAGGTATCCATAGCCAAGACACGTTCCACAGAATCAGGAATCATTATATGTGACCTCTCATAGGTGACAGGATAGGTAATTGGCGTTAAGCCAGTTCTGCGGAAATAAACGATATATGAACTACGCCGGGAAACATCCTCAGCGATAACGTTAATCTTCACCGATGCCGCTCCTTTTTCCATTACACAACGTACTTGGGCAGATGGCTCCAGCGTCGCCCCAGTATTCCCCGGTACTCCCTTGACTAATATCTCCGTACCATCGGCCGTACTGACCGGAAGAATCACCTCATAAACACTTTTATCAGGCTTGAAATCAGGAACCTCTATCGGATCAGCCAAAAGCCCTAATTGATAGGTTATCGATTTGAGCGTAGAGTCCCGGCTAAGTCCGGTGGCGAAAATACGGACTGTATCCGTTATGTGGGGAATGACCAAGTCTCCGGTCTCCTCATTATAAGTAAAAAGACTTTGGGTATAATCCATCGTATAATCCCCTTGCATAATCGTCAACTTTGAAATATGCGGAAGGCTATATCCCTCGAAGGGCACCAAAGTGATGGATAACATCCGATTATCTGGCACGACATCCACCGAAGGCTTTTTAATATATTTCAAACCACTATAATCCACCGGGAATGGCATCGAAGCTTCCTCGATGAAAATCTTATACGGTGTATATGAGTACCAAGCTTTCTCATAAACTGCCTTAGTTCCTTTAGGAATGTAGATGATCGGATCCTTGCCTCCCATTTGAATACCTGAAGAAGTGGGAAAAACCGGTGGAGTCAGTGCCTTGACATGTATTTCCCGCAGGGATTTACAACCTTCTATATGTGCCATCTGCCTCACGCTCCGGGGGATTACAAATGCCTGCAATTTATCACAATCCCGTATCTCTCCAATGGAAATTGTATTATCCGAGAAAATCAAGTTCTCTAAGATCGTGCAGCCATAAATATTGCCAACGGACGTTACCGTGGCAGGGCAATTAATGGTCCGCAATTTCTTACAACCGTTAAATCCACCTAATTGCTCCACGCCGGAAGGTATATATATCGTATCAATGTTTGTACAACCATAAAATGCGGGCACTTTTTTCGCCTTCGGGGAAAGTATCACTTCCTTCACGCCGCTACAGCCATTGTAAACACTCCAATCTTGTATCTCCTCAACCTCACAAAAATCCAGTTTTGACAAACTCGCACAAGCCCGAAACGCAAATTCCTCAATCCTCTTCACATGCTTTAAATTAAGCGTCGACAAGCTCAAGCAACTATCAAACGCATTATACTTTATCTCCGTGAGGTTCTTTGGGAGATTGACACTTGTCAACTTATCGCATCCGGCGAAAGCATAGCATATATTAATAACACTTTCCGGCAGGTTTGTCATTGTCTCCAAACTCTTGCAATTCCTAAAAGCTCCACTTATATCCTTAAGCTTATTACCTTTAAAAGTAACTGTTTTCAATGCCGTACATCCGCTAAATGTCGCAGACAACACTTCTACACACTCCGGGATAGCGACAGTCTCTAGGCTCTTGCAGTCCGCAAAAAAACCATGAAGCTCTTTCATGCTGGGAGAGAACTCGATAGAAGTTAATCCACACGAAGCAAAAGTACCTCCCTCCATTTCGGTTACGTTAGCAGGAATCTTAATATTCCTCAAATTCCCGCATCCTCTAAATGCATCGAAGCCAATTCTCTTGACACCCGAGCCGATAGATACTCCAGCGAGGGATTTGCAATCGGTAAAAGCCGAGTCCCCTATCTCCAATATATTATCCGGGATACGAATATCTTCCAGACTAGAGCATCCCCCAAACGTATGATTCGGTATACTCGATATATGAGTGGCCTGTATCGTCACCTTCCTCAATTGCGAGCATCCTTCAAAGGCGCCGCGACGATGTCCCCCCGCAACTTCTACACCAGCGATATGCGTTACACGATAAGTCTTATCCAAATTGGTTCCCGGATCACGATAAACGATCTGATCCGGGATCACACAAGACGTTATCGACTTATCCGCTGGCGAGATAAGAAACGCCCAATCCGCGGTTAAATCATACAATAGCCCATCGACCTCTATAAAGTTCCCGGGTTTTGCGTCCCTTCCTATCGCAAGAGCCAAAATTATCAGCAATAGCCTCAAACCAAAATGATGTACTTGTGTTTTCATAAGCTAGTTTTATTAATGTTGAACAATATTCGTTTCATTTTATACGTCACCCGTATACGCCCGCATACGGTACCCATATGCCCTCGTATACGACACCCGTATGCGAGCGTATACGGCAGGCATATACGGGGGCATACGGGTACCGTATAAACAGGCGAGACTAAATCTCGTCCGGACTCTCACTATCGCCACCAGTACCTACTGTTAGCTGATAAGGGAAACGATTCCGGCGTACCTCTTTCAATAATTGTTTGCTATTTCCCCCATACTGTGTCGCTACCTCCAGATAATAGGAACCATCAGGCAAGGCTGGAATAATCAGTGAGAAGGCTGAAGGATCATTCCTCAACACCGAGGTCATAGGCACGGGAGTTTCTGCCTCACTCGCCGCATTGACGAAAAAGAAACCGACCGCCTTGCCTTCCTCACCGACGATCTTTATACGATTGCCTGTACCGATCAGACCCGCATTAGGGGTAAGTTTGCTGTTTTGAGTGCCAGTAGTAACATCTGTCACGCTAATAATCGTGGGAAGCCCTTCCTCTACTGCGCTTACGATCACGCTGATGCCCTTCAGATCCTCCTTTATCTCGGAACGGGGGGAACTCCATAAAACAACGTTGTTACGCGTCGGGTCGAATTGAGCCTTAGGTCCGATGAAAGGACCGTCCACACCTAATGAGTTATTCGTGAATCCAAATTCCACGGTAGAAGCGGAGTAAACTTCTCGCTTAGCGGCAGCAAACAAATCGTTATAGGCAGTTTCTAATTCAGAGGCTGAAAACTTGCTACCATTTTGAGTAGCCAGCTTACAAAGGTCTTTGATCGTACGGTTCGCCACATAAGTTACCTTGTAGGTAAAATCGTCTTCTCGCTCTGTTAACATATTTGCGACTAATTTGCCGGTTATGCTACGCATCTTGGGGTCTGTTGAAGCCATAATAATATTGAGTTGTGAGTTCTCATGGAACTTACGGACAAAACCTACCATACCTGCTTTTATTAATAATTAATTATTAAAAATAAGATCATTCTCCCATGATTATCATTGATTATTTAATTATTATTCATATTTTTGGACGTATTATTAACCAGAGTTCCATGAGAACCCCGTCTATCTTATCAATCGGTATTGAATGACGGAACAGAGTCGCACGCAAGCCGCCGGTAAGCCCAGGGAGCTTTTTTCACTTCTTAAGGAAAACGCAAGCAACTATTTGTAAGCAAAACCCATCCAATTCATAATAATTTGTTACTTTCGCGATGGTTTTAAATAGGAACAACATAATTAATAAACATACCTATGGCAAAGATTACAAAAGAGGAGGCCCTTCGGTACCATGCCGAGGGCAAACCGGGTAAAATCGAGGTCATCCCTACAAAACCTCATAGTACGCAGACGGATCTATCCCTCGCCTACTCGCCGGGCGTAGCGGAGCCTTGTCTGGAGATCGAGAAGAATCCGCACGACGCGTACGAATATACGGCGAAAGGGAACTTGGTGGCGGTGATCTCCAACGGTACCGCCGTACTCGGGCTGGGCGATATAGGTCCCTTGGCCGGCAAGCCGGTGATGGAAGGAAAGGGATTGCTATTCAAGATATTCGCGGGTATCGACGTATTCGATATCGAGGTAAACGAGAAAGATCCGGAGAAGTTTATCCAGACCGTGAAGGCGATCTCGCCCACGTTCGGGGGAATCAACTTGGAGGATATCAAGGCACCGGAGTGCTTTGAGATCGAGACTCGCCTGAAGAACGAGCTGGATATCCCCGTCATGCACGATGACCAGCATGGTACGGCTATCATCTCCGGCGCCGGGCTGATCAACGCCTTGGAGATCGCCGGCAAGAAGATCGAGGACGTGAAGATCGTGGTGAACGGCGCCGGAGCCGCCTCGATCTCATGTACGAAATTGTACGTGATGCTGGGAGCGCGCAAGGAGAATATCGTCATGTGCGACAGTAAGGGCGTTATCTCTACCAGCCGCCCGGACTTGAACGCCGCCAAGCGGGAGTTCGCTACCGACCGTCCGATCAAGACCTTGCAGGAGGCCGTGGTGGGAGCCGACGTATTCTTGGGCCTTTCCGTGGCAAACGTATTGACCAAGGAGATGGTACGCAGCATGAACGCCGATCCGATCGTATTCGCCTTGGCGAACCCGAACCCGGAGATCTCCTATGCCGACGCGATGGCCTCGCGGGATGATATCATCTTCGCTACCGGACGTTCCGACTATCCGAACCAGATCAACAACGTGCTGGGATTCCCTTATATCTTCCGCGGCGCCTTGGATACGCACGCCAAGGCGATCAACGAGGAGATGAAGCTGGCCGCCGTCTACGCCATCGCCGACCTTGCCAAGGAGCCGGTTCCCGACGTGGTGAACGCCGCCTATAAGCTGAAACGAACCACTTTCGGACGCGACTATATCCTTCCGAAAGCGCTCGATCCCCGCTTGCTGACCCGTGTATCTTGCGCCGTGGCGAAAGCCGCTATCGACTCGGGCGTGTCTCGCAAGACGATCACCGACTGGGAGGGCTACGCCAACCACTTACGTGAGATGATGGGGTACGATAACAAACTATTGCGCTCGTTCACCGATATGGCGAAAGCGAACCCGAAACGGGTGGTATTCGCCGAGGCGAACCACGTAAATATGCTGAAAGCCGCCGCCGAGGCGAAAGCGGAAGGTATCTGTTTCCCGATCTTGCTGGGTAACGAGGAGCGTCTGGCCAAGATCGCCGCCGAGGAGAATATCAGTCTGGACGGTATCGAGATCGTCAACCTCCGCCACGACCGTGAGACGGAACGCCGCCACCGCTACGCCCGTATCCTTACCGACAAGAAGGCGCGCGAGGGCGTGACCTACTCGGAGGCTTGCGAGAAAATGGTAGACCGTAACGCGTTTGGTATGATGATGGTGGCTACCGGCGACGCTGACGCTTTCGTAACGGGTGTATACAGCCGCTACTCGGAGGTTACCAAGATGGCGGAACAGATCATCGGTATCCGTCCGAGCTACAAGCATTTCGGTGCCTTGAACATCCTAACTTGCAAGAAGGGTACGTTCTTTATGGCTGATACGTTGATCAACCGTCACCCGTCGGCCGAGGTATTGATCGATATCGCCCGCCTGACGCATGATGCCGTGAAGTTCTTCGCTCACGAGCCGGTGATGGCGATGTTGTCTTACTCGAACTTCGGTTCCGACAAGCAGGGTAGCCCGCTGAAAGTACACGAGGCGATCGACTTCTTGCATAAGACATACCCAGACATGGTAGTAGACGGAGAGATGCAGGTGAACTTCGCCCTCGACAAGAAGCTGCGCGACGATATGTACCCGTTCAACAAGCTGAAAGGACAAGACGTGAATACCTTGATCTTCCCGAACCTAAGCTCCGCCAACAGCGCGTACAAGCTATTGGATACGCTGGGTATCACCGAGACGATCGGCCCGATCCAGATGGGATTGAACAAACCGATCCACTTCACCGACGTAGAAAGCTCTACCCGTGATATCGTGAACCTGACTACCGTAGCTGTCGTAGACGCTATCGTTCAGGAGCAGATCGAGAAAGAAGGTTGATAGGGGATAAGCCCTATCAATCCTGTCCCCAGTTGTAGAGACGGGGCATGCCCCGTCTCATCCCGGCAAAATGGTATTCCAAATTACTATCAGACGGTGGTGAGACGGGGCACGCCCCGTCTCTACAACTGGATATATCAATTCTGATAGCTTTCGATATTCGCTATTACCTTTTGCGACAATCGCTCCATACATTGCTCCGAGTGGCCGGAGACTTTCGGGGTATATATGACATTATCGAATTGCGTCAAGGTATCCGCGTAATTCCCAATACCCACCTCATCGCATAAGAAGAAATTCCGTTTATGGGCGCTAAGCCAACGTTGTAAATCCGGGACACGGAAAGTAGGCCCTACCGACGTATTGATTAATATCTTCAGATTACCGAACAAACTAAACTCGCCCGCCCCCAAAAGAATCGTATTACGAGGTAAGCAAGTACATAAAATATCCACCTCCGGCAGCAACTCCCGCAAAGGTAGGTAAGCGATACCGGCGGCTTCGGCATCCGGCTTACGGGTACGGCTGAAATAATAAACCTCCGCCCCCAAGAAACGAAGGGCGTCAGCGATCATTCTCCCGGTCCGTCCTAATCCTATGATACCCACTTTTTGCCCGCCCAGCTCATACGCCTTATGTTTCCACTGTTTCCCGCCGAAACCATGCAACAGACGGACCAGCTCGCTAATGACATACTCCACGACTCCCTCATCGCCATAGTCGCGGATACCCAAGACCGTTATCCCCCGCTCACGTGCGGCGGCTATATCCACATTCGCGCTAGACTCGCTATAAAGGGTACAGCACATCCCGATGTATTTGATATTCGGGCAAGCCTCGATCACGTTCCTACGGATCTGTGTATTATAAGAGACAAGCACGCAATCAGCGTCCCCGATCCGGTTCACGGTCTCCTCATCCGTCTCCGGAATGCCAGTATAAAAAACGACCTCTTTTCCAAGCGTCTTCAAACGCTCCACTCCCCATGTATTCAATCCGGTAGAATCTACCACTACAATTTTCTCAAACATATCTTACTTTATTAATTACCATCTTCAATTTATTATCCCTCTCACAAAACTATAAATAAAATAGCCGCAAAGAGCGACTTTCAATACGACACTCAACAGAAAACCAGCGAACGCCCCAAAACCAGCCTTCAACGCATCCCCGGACACCTTACCTCCCAAAAGTTCCCCCACGAAAGCCCCCACGAAAGGACCCAGCAAGATCCCCCAAGGCGGAAACACGAATATACCGGCCACGGTTCCCACGGCACATCCCCAATTCCCCCACTTAGACCCTCCGCCATACTTAGTCCCCAGCATGGGCGTAACATAGTCCATCGTCTGTGCCAACACGACCAGCAATCCCCACACGACCAATTCCGTAACCGTAAATTCCGCATAGCCCGTAAAATGCAGCAGCCACAAAGCCAAATACGCCACCGGCGGCCCCGGCAAGACCGGCAAAAAACATCCCGCCAATCCCACCAACAAACAGATAACGCCTAGTATAACCAATAAGATATCCATACAATCACTCTTTACAATAATCCTTTATTTCACCAATTCTCCTTATTAATCAAATTCACCACGACTTTCACCATCATATCTTTTTCCTCCGTCCGACTTTCCGCAATCATCAAGGTTAAAGCGACCAATGTATTATCGGCGATACGTTTCGTTCCATCCGGATTATATAAGATTCCATTATTATCGAGAAACCACAAGAATTGACAAGGTATTCTTTTAGAATTTTATTTGCCCAGATACGGAATTGCGTACCACGCTTAGACTTGACACGATAGCCGACTGAGATAATGACATCAAGACTATAAACCCCAGTAGGCTTGTACTTGGAAAAAGTATTATGCAAAATTTGCATATTACTCATTTCCTCAAGTTCACCTTCTTTAAAAACATTTCTGATATGCCGAGCTATTACCGATTGATCCTTTTGAAAAAGCTCCGCCATCTGCGCTTGCGTAAGCCATACTGTATCATTCTCCAATTTCACGTCAATTGAAGTCTCACCATCGGCTGTCCGATAAATAACGATCTTGCCATTTTCCATACGTTTCAGTTTTTAGGATATATAAATAGACAAAGATACAAACATTTCCCACCCTTAACTGTTTTGCTAAAAGCTAAATCTAAACATATATATTTATGCACAAACATTTACGCCTGACATGTTATGCTTTGTTGTGCTTGCTGGTACCGATCGGGGTAATGGCGCAGACAGAGCATAAGTATTTAGACCGTGCCCTACCCGGGTCATGGTCTGAGGAAGGAAGTGATTTTCAGCAGACACTTCCCGTAGAAGATAATTGGTGGAGAAATTTTAAGGACCCGTTGCTGGACTCGCTGATAGAAGTAGCCGTGAAACAAAACTATTCCGTGCAAATGGCGATGGACAGGATCGCCATGGCGAAAGCCAACCTGCGGTCGGCACAAGGAAGCTACTCGCCTACCCTAGGGCTTTCCGCCGGATGGACACGGCAACAAAGTAGCGGCAATATCAGTCAAGTGCCCAAGGCGATCACCCAATATTCCAGCGCTACCGTAGATATGAATTGGGAGGTGGACGTATTCGGAAGTATCCGGAACCGGGTGAAAGCGGAGAAAGAGAATTTCGCCGCCTCGAAAGAGGAATACAACGCCGCCATGGTCTCCCTTTGCGCCCAAGTAGCCTCCTCCTACATCAATATGAGGGAGCTGCAACAAGAGGTAAAGGTGGCGCAACAGAACTGCCGCTCCCAACAGACCGTCGTACAGATCACCCAGAAACGGTATGAGACCGGGCTAGTCTCCAAACTGGATGTAGCGCAGGCGCAATCCGTATACTACAGCACGAAAGCCTCCCTACCGATGCTGGAGGCCGGTATCATCCAATATGCGAACTCCTTGGCGATCCTGCTAGGCCTGTACCCTTCGGATCTGCAAAAGATCATGGAGACAGATGCTTCCTTGCCGGAATATATCGAGCCGGTCGGTGTAGGTTTGCCGGCAAACCTGTTGCTACGCCGTCCGGATGTACGTGCGGCAGAACGGCAGGTCAATGCGCTAGCCGCCTCGCTCGGGGCCTCTAAGTCCGATTGGTGGCCGAAAGTATTCGTGAAAGGCTCGATCGGTTTCGCCTCCCACGACTTCGATAAGCTGGCGAATCACAATAGCTTGACCTATGAGATCGCCCCTACCCTTACATGGAACTTCTTCCAAGGCACCCAGAAGATACAGGCTACCCGGTTGGCGAAAGCCCAGTTGGACGAGTCGATCCGGCAATTCAACCAGACCGTGCTTACCTCCGTACAGGAAGTGGATAACGCCATGAGCTCGTACAAGAACTCGATCAAGCAAATCGTAGCCCTCCGGGAAGTGGTAAACCAAGGGAAACAAACCTTGGACCTTTCCCTTGACCTCTATAAGCAGGGCCTCACGCCTTTCCAGAACGTACTGGACGCGCAACGCTCCCTCCTCACCTACCAGAACCAATTGACACAGGCTCAAGGTAGCTCCCTACTGAACTTGATACAGCTTTATCAGTCATTGGGCGGAGGATGGCCACTTGTCGATTAAGAGAGGATGCCACTGCCGGGCATGCGCCGTCAGCACTGACGCACATACGTCGTCAACACTGACGAACGCACGCCGTCACCGCTGACGAACGAGAGTAGTCACCGCTACCGAACAAGCAACTACGACTCGCACAAAGCATAAGCTAAATAATCATTAAACATAAAGTATATGAAGACATTTGTTTATATAGGACTTATCAGCGCATCCGCCCTGTTGCTCGCCTCATGTAAAGGCAAGAGCCAGCCGACGGAGATGCCTGTGCCTTCCATCAACGTATCTATCCCGGTCGTGAAGGACATTACCTTGACGAAAGAATACCCCGGATACCTTAGTTCACAACTGAAAGTAGACTTGGTCGCACGTGTCAACGGATACTTGCGTACCTCTTACCTCAAGGCCGGAAGCCGGGTGAAGAAGGGCGATCTTATCTTCGTGATCGAACCGGACACCTATCAGGATAACGTCACCCAAGCCGAGGCTTCCGTAAAGACCTCCAAAGCCCAGCTGGAATATGCCCGCAGCAACTACGAGCGCATGAAAGAGGCGGCCAAGAGCGGCGCCGTAAGCCAGATACAAGTGATCCAAGCGGAGGCTACCGTATCGGAGTCTGAGGCCGCCGTGAAGAACGCCGAGGCAGAATTGAATACCGCACGGACCAACTTGAGCTATTGCTATATCCGTGCGCCTTTCGACGGTGCGGTTACCCGGGCCAGCTACGATATAGGCAATTACATCAACGGAGCCGTCCAGCCGGTTACCTTGGCTACCTTATACAAGGACGACTTGATGTTCGCCAATTTCAATATCGAGGATAACCAGTTCATGAAGATGATGCTGGAAGCCGCCCGCAACGATAGTACCGTGAAGCTTCCGACCGAGATCCTCGTCAGCATAGGCAAGGATGGCGGCAATGCGTATACGGGCCGGCTGGATTATCTATCCCCCAATATCGACCTATCGACCGGTACCCTGAACGTACGTGCCAATCTGGATAACCCGAAGCATGTATTGAAGAGCGGCTTATACGTCACCATCACCCTGCCGTACGCCGAGCAGCCGGATGCGGTCTTGGTTCGCGACGCCTCGATCGGTACCGACCAATTAGGGAAGTACCTTTATATCGTGAACGACTCCAATGTCGTACGATACCGTCCTATCGAGGTGGGGCAATTGGTAGACGATACGCTTCGCCAAGTGACCGCCGGTATCGGCCCCAAAGATCCCTATGTCACCTCCGCCCTGCTTAAGGTACGGGATGGCATGACTATCAAACCTATAAAATAAGCAAGCTATGGTAAAGTTCTTTATTAACAGACCGATATTCGCCACCGTACTTGCTCTGATCATCGTCGTGGCGGGTTTGGTCACCCTCAATATATTACCGATCGCCCAGTATCCGGAGATCACGCCGCCTACCGTACAGGTATCCGCCGTTTATCCCGGGGCGGACGCACAGACGGTAGCGCAGACCGTAGGTTTACCGATAGAGCAACAGGTAAACGGCGTGGACGGTATGCTTTACATGAGTTCAAACTCCTCCAGTTCGGGGGCTTACTCCCTAACGATCACCTTCGCTGTGGGAACGGATATCGATATGGCGACCGTCATGGTGCAAAACCGGGTGAGTATCGCCCAGAGCAGCTTGCCGGAACCCGTGATCGTACAAGGTATCACCACCCGCAAGCAATCCTCCAATATCGTGATGATGCTTACCCTAAGTTCCAAGGATTCCATTTACGACGGATTGTATTTAAGTAATTACGCCACCTTAAATATGATAGACCAGCTAACCCGCCTGCCGGGTGTAGGCTCGGTACAGGTAATGGGAGCCGGAAACTACAGTATGCGTATCTGGCTAGACCCGGAGGCGATGCGTATCCGTAACTTGACACCGGACATGGTTTATCAAGCCATATCCACGCAAAACGCCCAAGTATCCGCCGGTTACGTAGGCCAACCGATTCTACGGGCGGATAACCCCTATCAATACACCTTGACCGTAAAAGGACGGTTGACGACACCGGATGAATTCGGCAATATCGTCCTTAAGACCGGGCAAGGGGGCAAGATCCTGCGATTGAAGGATATCGCCCGCATAGAGTTGGGTAGCTCCTCTTACAACGTGGTCTCTAAATTAAGCGGACAACCGACTGCTGCGATAGCGATCTACCAGCTGCCGGGCTCCAACTCATTGGATGTATCGAAGGTGGTAAAGGCCAAGATGAAAGAATTAGGCAGTTCCTTACCCGAAGGCGTGGAATACAAAGTGACCTTGGATACGACCGAGGTGATCGACGCCTCCATCCATGAGGTGCTTATCACGTTCTTGGAGACCACCTTGCTGGTGGTCTTGGTTATCTTCTTATTCTTACAGAATTTCCGGGCGGTAGTCATCCCGTTCATTACGATTCCGGTCTCATTGATCGGTACGCTGGCGGTCATGGCAGCTTTAGGGTTCTCCATTAACACGTTGACCTTATTCGGCCTGATTCTGGCGATAGCGGTGGTGGTAGACGACGCCATCGTGGTGGTGGAGAACTCCACCCGCCTCCTCGATACCGGGAAATATACGGCCCATGAGGCGGTATCGAAGGCCATGGATGAGATCGTAGGGCCTATCGTGGGCGTGGTATTGGTATTATTGGCGGTATTTATCCCGACAACGTTTATCAGCGGTATCTCCGGGCAGCTCTATAAGCAATTCGCCTTGACAATCGCCGCCGCTACCGTATTAAGCGGATTTAACTCGCTTACGCTTACGCCCTCGCTTTGCGCCCTTTTCTTGGAGAAGAATACGGAAGAACCGAAATTCTTCCTCTTCAAGGGATTCAATAAGATATACGGAAAGACCCAGAAGATGTACGACTCGATCGTGGAGCGGATGCTGAAACGACCGGGAGCGGCGATGATCGTGTACGGTATCATCACGGCGGTAGCGGTTATCTTGTTTATGCGTTGGCCGACAACCTTTATACCCGAAGAGGATGACGGCTATTTCCTAGTCGTATCCCAATTACCCCCGGCGGCGAGCTTGAACCGGACGGAGGCGGTCACCAAGCAGATCGACGAGATCCTAAAGACGTACCCCGAGGTGAAATCATTCATCAGCGTTAGCGGATTCTCCGTAATGGGTGGAGGGGAGCAATCCAATACGGCCACCTTCTTCGTGATCCTAAAGAACTGGAACGAACGTAAAGGTAAGGAGCATACGGCAGAGGCCGTGACCAACCGTTTCAACCGGGAGGCATCGGCTATCCAAGAAGCGCAGGTATTCGGTATGGTACCGCCCGCTATCCCGGGGTTGGGCGCTTCGGGCGGCTTGCAACTGCAATTGGAGGATCGTAAGAACCTAGGTCCGACGGAGATGCAGCATGCCGTGGAGACATTGCTGGCCAGCTACCGCTCGAAACCGCAATTGCTGAACCTTTCTTGTATGTATCAGGCCAATACCCCGCAGTATCTACTGAAGATAGACCGGGATAAGGTGCAGATGCTCGGTCTTCAGTTGAATCAAGTATTCTCCACGCTCAGCTATTATATGGGAGCGGCGTACGTGAACGATTTCGTGGAGTTCGGACGTATTTACCAAGTTAAGATCGAGGCGAACGGAGAGGCGCAGAAAGTGATCGATGATGTACTACGTTTGAGTCTGGCGAATAGTAAGGGGGAGATGGTGCCCTTCTCTTCCTTTATCGAATTGGACGAGCAACTGGGATTAGACCAGATCAACTTATATAATATGTATTCATCGGCGGCCATTACTTGTATCGCCAACCCGAAATATAGCTCAGGGGAAGCGATCCTAGCGATGGAGGAGCTGATACAGGAGCAATTAGGTGATAATTTCGGATATGAATGGACCTCGGTCGCTTACCAAGAGACGAAAGCGGGATCTACGACGGTGATTATTTTCGCCATGGCGTTGCTAGTCGCTTTCTTGGTTCTCTCGGCTCAATATGAGAGCTGGACAAGTCCGTTGGCGGCTATCATGGGTTTGCCGATCGCCTTGTTGGGAGCTATTATCGGCTGCTGGGTGATGGGGGTTCCGGTAAGCGTATATACCCAGATCGGTATTATCTTATTGATCGCCTTGTCCGCCAAAAATGGTATCTTGATCGTAGAGTTCGCCCGGGATTTCCGGAAGGAAGGTAATCAGATACGGGATTCCGCCTTGGAAGCCGGACACGTTCGTTTACGCCCGATCCTGATGACCTCGTTCGCCTTTGTATTGGGTGTCATGCCTTTGCTTTTCGCTACCGGAGCGGGAGCGGCCAGCCGTATATCCTTAGGTGCGGCGGTAGTATTCGGTATGGCTATCAATACGATATTCGCCACGATGTTTATCCCTAACTTCTATGAACTGATGCAGACCATCCAAGAGAAATGGCTGGATAAAGGAAAGAAGACGGATGATACGCCTAAACAATAGAAAGTTTCCAATCCTCTAATGAGGCAAAAAGAGAATAGCCATGGGTTTAGCCATGGCTATTCTTTTTTACTCCCTTCGGATACATTATTATATATTCTATGATTGGAATTAGGCGATTCCCAACAACTCTACCTCAAATATTAATGTGGAGAAAGCAGGGATTGGACCCGAGGCACGATTACCATAACCCAAATTGTAAGGGATATAGATTATCCATCTATCCCCTACCCGCATTTCTTGAAGAGCCAATTGCCAGCCTTCAATCACTTGATTCAAGCGAAAGGCTTCCGGGCAACCCCGTTTCCATGAGTTATCAAATTCCCTTCCGTTAATCAACGTTCCTTTATAATGTACGGAAACGACGCTTTCCCGATTAGGAGAGACTTTGCCTGTACCCGCTTGTATTACCTTATATAATATACCGCACGGTAATGTCAGGGTTCCCTCTTCCAAAGCGATTTCGTCCAAATACAATAGATTCTTCTCTTTGTACTCCTCTTTTCTACTCATATATATTACATTATCTTACATTTAGCTCCGCAAATGTAGCAAATAGAAATAGAAACGCAATGGCATGGTAACACAATAGACATGCCAAACGTTCAAATACTATCATTATATGAATCTGATTCCCGCTTTTTTTATCATAGATCAAGAAAACATAGGAATCCGCAAAAAACATGCTATAAAACATACCACGTATGGGATAACGCCGTATATTTGTGTCGTAAAACATAATTGTAAAGCAAATATGGTAAAGAGATTGTTTAAACGTTACATCGATTTGCTAGGGTTTCAACCTTGGACAATTTGGGTTTACCGCATGTGGTAAACCTCACGATGAAAAAGAGGAAGGTTTAGGTTAAGGTTATCAGAAGTCCGGGATTAGGTTAGTAATAGGTTAAAAGGTTAAAGGTTTAGGTTTTCAATTCATTCATTACTCGGACTTCAAAAGTTATGTGAGATTTAGAACGTGCCGAAAGGCACAGATTTATTAATTAAAAAGAAAATGAGCTATGAAAAGTTTTATTAGACATTTTTTGGATAGCTGCTTGAGATCACTCGCTGCTATCGGTCAGTCGGAGTTAACAAAATGGGGTTACAATAAATAAGTAACAGCCCATTTTACCGGGAAGGTGAACATTTGATTTTTTCAAACCATACTGCGGTTGCTTGGCATCTTGCCAGACAACCGCTTTTTTGTATCCATACCTTTTAAACAAGGTATCTTAGTTTCATAGAGAAAGTATCCTAAGTTCATTGGCGAAGTATCTTAGGTGTA
>OHEC01000521.1_pt1 | contig 20280 bp, 21 predicted proteins | sample 1567141 | NCBI WGS metagenome assembly OHEC01 (sample SAMEA3879567, study PRJEB24766) | human gut metagenome | biome: human-associated habitat; feature: feces | place: USA | collected 1985/1987 | reverse complement strand
GTATCTCTTCACGTTGGCCCTCCTCGGATTTCATCAGGTCGATGGTCCGGACGCTGAGCAGGCTGTCGATGTTGACGATCACCTGCTTGGGTGCCGCCGAGGAGAGCTTGCCCGTGCCGGAATAATTGCCGCCCGCGCCGCCGTCATCCAGATGGGAGTTGGTTATCGGATTGCTTGCGAACGGGCGGGTGTCGTTGGAGTCCGGCTCGTTGCTGTACTGGTCGGGGGTAAAGCCCGCCACGCGCAGGATGTTCTCCGCCGCCTCGGCGGAACCGCCGAAGGTGCGGCGCAGCGAGGAGAAGAACTGCACCAAGGCATTATGGGCCAGCTTGCGGTCCGCGATGTTGTCCACCCGCTGTGCGTCGGTGGCGTTCCTGTCCAGTGTCCGCTGCACCCAATGCCCCTCCTTGTCCAGCGAGAAACCCCAGTCGGAGAGTTGCCCGAAGTCGAAGCCTCCCTTGCGCATCAGTTCCCATGCCCCGGCGGGACTGGCGATGGCGTCCCGGTAGAGCGTCGCCGCGCGGATGATTTCCGGAACGGTCTTCTCGTTCATGTACCGGGCGTAGTCGTAGGTCTGCGCGGCCACGGATTCCGGTTTGTCTCCGATATCCCGGTTATAGACGACCTTCCCGTCCACCTCGCGCCACAGGCTCCTGTCCAGATATTTGTCCTGCTGCCCGTAACGTTCCCTGACCGTTTTCAGGAAGGCATCCATCTCCAGCACGGACCCCAGCTTCCCGAACTCGGCATAGGCGGCGTTGATGCGTGTCTGGCTGTCCCGTTCGGCCAGTGTGAGCAGGGCTTCCCGGATGTCGTCCTGAGCGGCATCATCCATGTTGTAGACGTTGTCACGGGAGACCATGCCCTCCGACGAGGCGATGGAGAACTCCCCGAGGAAGCCCGCCCACCAGTTACCCGTGAAAGCCCCGATCTTGTGTCCCGACGCCTCCTCTATGGTCTTGCCGGCGACGACCTCGTCCACGGCCTGCTTGGTTCTCAGGGCCATGTTGTACGTCTCGCTGAGCGAGGCATGGAGGGCCTCGATGGAGGGATACCGGTACTTGCGGTTCTGCTTGATCTCCTCCAGCACGGCGTCCTTCGCCTCCTTGACCTTCCAAGTCTTGTAGGCCACCCATCCCAGAGCGCCTACCAGTGCCGCAATGCCCGCCGTGGCGGCCACAGCCCCCGTGCTGATGGCGCTGAGCGAGGCCGCCGCACCCGTCAGGCCGCTTCCGGTCGCCACCTGCGTGGCGAAGAGCGACTGCAGGACGCTTTTGGCGCCGATGGTCCCGCTTCCGGCCAGCAACGCCCGTGTCATCGCCCCGCGTCCCGCGACCCCTGCCGCCTGCATCGTGGAGACGATGGCGCGTTTCTGCGCGAAGGAGAGGCTGCCGGAGCGTCCCAGTCCCATCAGTCCCTGCACGGCCTCTATCGACCCCGCGGCGGCGGACTGCCTGCCGATGAAGTCCACGGCGATGCCTATGTTGGTCAGGGCTCCGGCTATCTTGAACAGCCTGGTGGCGACGACTCCGGTGAAGAGTATCGGTTCTATCCAGCGGAAGTTGCGCGTCACCCATGCCCCGATGTTGCCTATGACGGTGAAGATGTCGAGCAGGGCATTCCCGATGGCGACCAGTCCCCGCGTGAACTCCGGGGCCTTGAACCTGTCGAGCAGGGTACGCAGCACGCCCCGGATGGCGGGTTCGAGTATCTGGTACGCCTGCATGAAACCTTCGGTAAGCTGCGAGGTAACCTGAGCCCAGAGCCCCTTGGTCGTGTTCTGCTTGACGAGCGCCAGCTCCGAGGAGATGCCCTGCGAACCCCGGTTATGGGCGGTCAGGGAGCGCAACTGGTCGTAGTTGCGCACGAACATCATGGCGGCGTTGCCACCGATCTTGCCGAAGATGGCCTGCATGTCGGCCATCGACGCGCCCTTGCGGTTCAACTCCTCGAAGATGTCGGCCAGAGGGCGCAACTTCTCGACCATGACACCCTCGATATTGCGCATCTCGGTGAATTTCACGCCCAGACGGTCGAGCACCTTCTGGGCCTCCTTGGTCGGCTTGGCGAAACGTGTGGCCATGGCCCGCATCGACGTGCCGGCCAGCGTGCCTTTCAGTCCCATGTTGCCAAGAAGACCTATGGCAGCGGTCGACTCCGTGAAGTCCACGCCCGCCATGCGCAGGTAACCGGCGGCCATCTTGTAGGACTCGGCTACCTCGACGATATTGACGTTCGAGCGCGAGATGGTCGAGGCGATGATGTCCGCTACGCTGTCCATGCTGTCGTTGTTGATGTCGTACCCGGCCATGATGTTGGTCGCCAGATCAGCGATGTAGCTGACGTCGTTGTCGCCGATGAGCGCGAGGTTCGTGATCGGACGGATGGACTTGTGGATGGTCTCGATGTTCATGCCGGCCATCGTGAGGAACTTCACGGCCCCGGCCACCTCGACGGCGGTGTATTTCGTGTCGATACCGATTTTGCGGACGTGCCGGGCCATCTCGTCGAACCGCGTCTCGAAGGTCTTCAGGTCGGTATCGGCGACACGCAGGATGGAGTGTGCCGATTCCATGATGTTGGAGTATTCGACGGCTTTCTCCAGCTCCGAGCGCACGAGGCTGTATCCCATGTAGGCGTTGAGCATCGAGGCGAAGGGCAGGTTCCTCAAAGAGGGCGCCTTCGAGTACTGGATGCGGTTGATGGCCGCGCGCCGCTTGCTACGGTAGAGTGTCCCCGCCGCGGTCTCCTGCCGCTGCATCAGCCGCAGGGACTGCACGGCATTCCGCCGTTCCCTCCGGGCGGCTTCCTGCTCGGCGCGTTTCCGCTCCGCCAGCTCGGCCCTGTTCCGCCTCTCCTCGGCACGGCGCAGCTCTGCCGCCTCCTTTCTCGCTGCGGCCTCCGCTTTCTTGCGGGCACGTTCCGCCTCCCGCGCGGCGTTCTTGCGTTGCTGCTCCTCTCTTTTTGCCGTGTCGAGGATTGTCCTCCGGCGCTGTTGTGCCTCGTAACGCTCTTCCTCCTGAGCCATGCGCTGCCGGTGCATCTGCTGGTCGGAGTAGAGTTTCTCCATCAGTTTCTGCCGCGCTTTGTCCGGCAGGACGAAGGGTTGCGAAGCGAACGGCACGGGAGCATCCGGCATATACGTGAACGGTGTTGTGGCACCCGCAACGGGAAGATCGCCCCGGATATTCAGGGTGAATGTGGAAGCGTTCTTGAGCCGCCCGAGCAGCGAGAGGATGTTTTGCAGGCGTTTTTCGGCCACATCGGTCTTGATGTCGAGTTCCCGACCCCGCGTAACCGCAACCAGTGCCGAGTTGATTTTTCCGATGGACTTAGTGATGCGCTTCTGCGCCTCGGTCATCGTCATAACGGACGAGGCGGCGTTCTTCTCGATGTCCTCCTTGCGCAGCTCGGAAGCTTTCTTCTCGTAGAGGCTCTTGGCGTTGGCTTTGATTCGCTTCGTGTCGAGCGCCTGCCCGGCGTTGATGGTCAGCGTGATGCCTTTGGAGAGTCCCCCTATTTCGGTCAGAAGCCCTTTGATACGTCCCAACTTCTCCTCGCTGTTCCGCGTGTCGATGGTCAGGCGGTAGTCGAAATTACGCTTCTTGCCGTTCTTGGTGCGGAACACGCGGTCTATCTCGTCCATCATGTTTTTGATGTTCGTGACCGCCGGCGTCAGCGAGGCTTTGGCCTGCACCAGCTTGCCCACGGCTTCGCCGAACGCGATGACCTGCTGGGTGCCCTGCGAGGCATCGACGTTGATGGTATAATTGACCTGATAATTCTGTTCCTGGGCCATGTCAGTGGGTGTTTCCGCTATAAAAGATTAGTGCCGCGAAACGGCTCGGGATTAAAGGCAACCGCCGCAAGTCTTGCGGGCTTGCGGCGGTTATCGGGAGTTCCTCTCCGGCAGGGAGACCGGCAGCGGCATACGGACGGCGAGCATCTGCTCGTGCAGCCACAGGGCATCTTCCGAGAGCATGGCGAACGCCTCGTCGGTAACGGTGTCGAGGTCCACCCCGGGGAAGTAGTGGCGCACGTAGATCATCCGCTGGCGGATGCGCTGCTCGTCCGTGATGCGCCACCGGTCTATAAGTTTACCAGCAGGCTCTGACGCGTGGTGATAAGCTCGGAGAGTTGCCCCATGAGGCCGAAGAGGAAGAGCGACTCGTTGTCGACGAGCTCCTTGTCCCCGTCGATGAAGCAGTCGCGGGCCAGCGTCCGCATGGCCATGACCTCGTCCTTCTTCGAGGCGGCCATGAACTTCGAGAACTGCGGGAACGTGGGTTCGCCCATGTAGGCCACGTACACCTCCTTCTCGCCACAATCGGTCTCGCCGAAGACTACCATCGGGTAGATTTTGCGGAGTTTTTTCTCCTCCTTCAATTTGAGAGCCTTCTCCTTGATTTCAGACTCCTGTTTCAGCGTGAGCATCTTTTCATCCATATCGATAGGTTTTTGATTCATATAAAGTGTAGGCAGATTTGTTCATGATGGATTACAAACTTCAGAAGTTGTCAAGATACTCCATGACAATTATGAGCAGGAATATGATATTCGTCATTATTCCTAATGCATCTGCATTTTTTTCAAAAGAGCGGGCAAGAACCGTATTTGAGTCCGGAAAATTATATATGGAACAAGTGACGTAATGTCGTCTTCTTTACGACATTATCGATGTAAAAATATATGAGGATAAAAATAAATACCAATACAAATAATTGTAATATTGTATTTTATCACTATATTTGCATAGTTTTCATCATGCGTGAAATTTGAGCATATAACATGAAAAAACAGATGGACATAATCGTTGCAGGAGAAAAACTGGGACTTCGCAAGATGGAAAAGGCGGAGCTGAGGGGGGGGGTATATGCCGATGCTTTGGTCAGTTTTGAGTTCTATCTTGCGAATTTCCAAGACCATTTCTTTATTTTGCTGGCACATAAAAACGGCAGACGCTATACTCCTGCGCAATATGGCAATACTGCTCGCAGACTGGCGTCCATATTGAGTCGTCCGGTCGCATTCCTTTTTGACAACCTTGTCAATTATGAGCGGGATCGGATGATAAAGCAGGGTGCTTATTTTATCGTATCGGACAAATATGCATTCCTGCCATTTATGATTATCAATGCCCGAACGGCAGAGGGCAGTACAAAAAACTCTTTGTCCGCAGTCGCGCAATATCTGTTGCTGTACCACCTTCAAATAAAAAGTATCGAAGGCTTGACATTCAAGAAACTGGAAGATATTGTCCCTTTCAAATATATTACATTGACGCGGGCTGTCAAATTGCTCGGGCAGTTCAACCTATGCGAGACGATACGGAATCAGGATAATGCCTTGACCGTGCATTTTTCATCGGAAGGAAAAGAATTATGGCGGAACGCACTTCCGTTTATGAGAAGTCCGATAAAAAAGACTTTTTATTGCGATGCCTTAAACGGTGTGGAAAATATGTATATATGCAGTTACAACGCATTATCGCACTATTCAAGCCTGAATCCCGACGAGAAACGGATGTACGCGATCGACGCCTCCATGTTCAGGGATATGGAGAAGGACGGTAGATTTGTCGGAATCAATGACATGGATGGAGATGTGATGGTCGAAATTTGGGATTATCCCCCCGTAACGACGGATAACGTCGCGGATAAATTATCACTATATCTGACGCTGAGGGAAGACAATGATCCGCGCGTTGAAAATGAACTTGAAATGATGATTGAAAACTTATGGTAACAGGTATCGACAAATTCAGAGAGGCATTTGCGCAATATGCCGACAATTATGTCATTATTGGAGGGACGGCTTGCGATATTGTCCTTCAGGGAACAAACATGCGTCCTCGCGCAACCAGCGACATCGATATGATTATCATTGTCGAAAGGATGACACCGGAATTCGCTGCAGCATTCTGGGCCTTTGTCCGTGAAGGCGGATATCACCCGGCAAAACGGAGCAGGGAAAATTCCGATGAGTCGATATATACTCTGTATCGTTTTGACAATCCCAATGACGGGTATCCCGTTCAGATAGAGCTGTTGTCCAGACATCCGGATATTTTAGGGGAACCTTCCGGATTTGTTATTGAGCCCATACCCGTGGGAGAAGAGATATCCAGTCTGTCAGCCATTATCATGGATGATGACTATTACCATTTTACTATCCGTAACAGTTTCGTGGCGGGAGGATTGAGGGTTGCTCACCCGATTGCGCTGATGGCATTGAAAGCACGGGCATATCTGAACCTTGTGGCAGAAAAGGAGAAAGGCAGACATGTCAATACCAAACATATCAAGAAGCATCGCTCGGATGTGCTGAAACTGATTGCCGCGACATCTGTCCCCGAACCCGTGAAAGCAACGAAAGCCATATACGAATGCGTCAGGGAGTTTTCCGGGCGCATGAGGGAAATGCTTCCCAGTCAATCTTTGGAAACAGCGCTGAACCGCACATCGGATGACATAGAAGTCTTTCTGGATATGCTGGATACGGCATTTACAATCGAAGAATGAGATGAAGATACAATACGCCAGCGACCTGCATCTGGAATTTGCCGATAACAGCAGGTTCTTAAAAGAATACCCGCTGGAAACAGCAGGCGATATTCTCGTGCTCGCCGGGGATATCGGTTACATCGGCGATGACAACTATTCGAAGCACCCTTTCTGGGACTGGGCATCCGAAAACTACGAACGGACCATTGTCGTTCCCGGCAATCACGAGTTCTACAAGATGTTCGACATCGACAAATTGTATAACGGCTGGGTACTCGACATTCGCAGCAATGTCTCCTGTCAATACAATACGGTAATACCGTTAGGAAAAGATACCGAGCTGATCACGACGACCCTCTGGGCGCATATACCGCTGGAGGACGCTTTCCGGACGGAAGCGGCCGTCAGCGATTTCAGCAGGATACGGCACGGAAGCAGCCCGCTGGATTTCAACAGGTTCAACGAGGAGCACTACCGTTGTTTCCGCTTTCTGGAACAGAGCGTAAAACAAAGTGCTGCCAAGCATATCCTTGTGGCCACGCACCATGTCCCGTCATTCGAGTTGATGTCTCCCGAGTTCAAGGGCAGCCCGCTCAATGGGGCTTTTACCGTCGAGTTGGGCGGTTTCATAGCAAACAGCCCGATCGAATACTGGATATACGGCCATTCGCACCGGAATATAGACAAGACTATCGGAAATACGAAATGCGTGAGCAATCAGTTAGGCTATGTGTTTAATAACGAACACCACTCCTTCGACAGGGCCAGATATATAGAGTTATAGCCCCCCCCGTTTGTACAGATGCCGCATTCCCGGCGTCAAGGTGAGTAAACGACAAGGTTTGTCCGTCCCGTCATTCGGGTTCGGACTTGCGGTAAACAATGCCGCAAAAGCGATTTTATCATGAATACCTGTCAAAAAACTGCCGTGGTATAAAACTCATAGCCTCACCAGCTTTCCCTCGATACCGCATCGCTCCAACGTTGCGGTATTTTCTTTGTCGAAGGCAATCAGGCAAGACGGGGCGCCGGCAGTTCCTCCCTGCTCGCCCGTAACATGGTAGAAGCTGAGCCGCCCCCTGATGAAGAGTATGGAGTCCGCACCGGGGAATATCAGTTCATGGAACAGCCTCGTGTCCGTGCGGGCGAAAGTCAGCGCTATGGCGTTGCGGTGCTCCATGCAGCGTCGGATGAACTGTACGATGATCGCCGTGTCGTACGGCGGGTTGCAGAACACGCGCCCGAACCACGGCTGCCTGAGCCCGTCATCCTCAATGGTATAATGGTGCCGGGCCGTGTCCCACGGGCGGTTTACGGGGGCGCAAGGGTCCAGATCGAACGAGTCCAGCCGCCCCAAGATGGCGGGCGGCGTGAGCCATTCGTTTTTTCCTGTCGAGGATTTCCCTTCAAAGGTCACGTTCATAGGCTTCAGATTGTATCGCCGTCACCTATTTGAATGTCAAAGGGATTGAGGTCGAACTCGTGGGTGATGTTCGTGTCGTCCTGCTGCGATTCGAGGCAGTCCTCGGAAAAGATACAACCTCGGAGTGTCACGGTCGTGGTCGTCCAGTCGTCCGAGGCCATGGGGTTGGCAAAAGAGATGATCAGGTCGAACTCCCCGATTTCGAGCAGCGAACCGTACACCGAGCGCAGAAGCTGCTGCGTGGCGTAGTCCATGGTTATCGAGGCCGTATAGGTGATGTTCCCGAAGCCGCGCGAGATGGGCCGGCCGCCCATGCCGTAGTTGCTTTCCACCTTGCGCTTCTTGGACCACTTGATGGCGGACACGCCTTCGAGTGTGGTAGAGCCCTCTTCGATACCCAACGCTGTAGAGGCGAGGGTGATCATCGACCAGCTATATGCTACATTATTGATTACTGCCATGTCATTCTGTTATTTTGCGGTTAATGAAAGTCCCTCCTCGACGTAGATCTTGACAGCCACCCCGACCGGCACGATGACGTAGGAGATGCGGAGCGTGTCGTCCACCAGCACGTTCTGGTTGGCATCGATGGTCACGGCATAGCCCGATATCTCCTGCGCCGCCTGCATCTTGGCGAGGATATCGCCGACAAGCGTCTTGAAGGAGGTAATCTTGGAGGGGGCGAGGTAACCCGTCGAGGGGTTGACCATCAGCGGCGAGTTGACGTACGGCAGGAGTGCCTCACGCACGGCGCGGCGACTCTTGTTGATGGTGCGGTTGCGGGCGATGGTGCGGTAGTCCCCCGTGGAGCAGGTCTGGTCCTTCGAGATGTAGATGCCGTTCTCCCGCCCGGCGTACTTGATCGGGAAGATGTATCCCTTGTCATCGAGCTCGTCCAGCAACGAGGGGGAGAGCGACTCGTAACGGTTCAGACTCAGGAAATTCTCCTCCGCCTCGTCGAGGTTGATGTCGCCGAACCCCAGCTCTATCTCCTGGAAGTGGTCCGTGAAAAGGTTGAACTGCTTCACCCACGCGATGGACTCGTGCACGCCGGCTCTGGCAATAGCCCCCATCACGGCCCCGAGGAACCCGACGGGCGTGTGGTTCGCGTTACGCATCTGCATGAGCGTGACGGTCTCGTGGTGCGCCTGCCCGAAGATGCAGCTGACGCGGCTCGCCTCGCAGATGCATGACGGAATCCTGTTCAGGTCGATCTGGCGGCCTTCGGTGGTGTCTCCTCCCGTGTTGGAGGGGTTGGCCGAGAGGACGAGCGACAGAGGCTGGTTCAGCTCCGCCAGCGAGACGGCCACGTCGTTCAGCCCCTTGACAAGGTTCAGGTTGTACTTCTCCGCCGCACCGGCAGCTTTCCAGAGCGGCTGTTCGGTCCAGATGCCCATCTGGTTGATCATGCCGCCGGCCGCACGCTGCATGACCTCGACGGCCTCCCACGAGGAGGAACAGTCGGCGAACATCACGTAGAGCTTGCCCGTGCCGTTCACGTTACCCGACATGCGGAAAAACTCCCGGATGTGGTAGGCCGGAATGCCGTGCAGGAAGTTCACGTTCGCCTCTTCCTCCTCGGTCGCCTCCGTGCGTTCGATAATGCCGAAGTCGTTGACGGCGGACTTGAAAGAGGTGATGTAGCACACGTCGCCCTGTTTGAGCTTCGACTCGTTCGTCTTGCCGTACCCTTCCGTGAAGAGCGTCGGCTGCAACGACACGTCGAACAGCAGCCCCGTCACCTTCTCGTTGGAGGAGCCCGTATCGTACGGGATGTTGCCATCCACGTCTTTGATGAAAACATTTCCGAGTGCCATAGGTTATGATTGGTCTTTAAGCTGGTTATAAAAAGGATTCTCATACAGCACCGCCTTGCCCCGGATGGCGGTCGGCGTGTCCGGGGAAAAGGTTCCGCCGTGCGCATCGATGTAGAGCGAAGGATAGCCCGGGAATTTCTTCAGCAGTTCCGACGCGAAGGAGTCCGGCATCCGAGCCTCTGCGCGCTCCCTTTCTTCCGGCTTTGCCGGAGGTGCCGTTTCCGCATGCACGGGTTCCGTACCGTTTGCCGTTTCCGTCGTATTTACCGGTCCTCCCTGCGGGGTGTCCTCCGTTGTGACCGGAGGTTTCTCTTCCGTATTGATTTTCTTTGCCATGATGGTCGGGTAAAAATTTGGGGAGCGGGGTTTCGACTCCGCTCCCCGGGTGAGACATTCAAATCAGGTGAAAGGTGGTGTATGTCGTTTATTCGGTTTTCTTGTAGGCGGTATGCACGACGATCTCGCCCGGACGGACGATGTTCACGTCCATCTTCATCCTCATCTGGAAGAAGAAGAGCTCGGAGTTGGCCTGCAGACGGTCGATTTTCAGGATGTCCGTGTCGTTGGCGTAATCGACGCCCATCCACAGGTTGGAGTCCATGCCCGTGGAGAACTCGCCCAGCACCATCGTGTGCTCGGGGATACCAGTAATGGGGATGATGCGCTTGCCTTTGAAGCGGTACTTGTTCACCTCGGTGTTCTCCGAGTATTTGACCTGTTTGTCCGAGATGTACTGGTCGTAGGCGTCCCAGGCATCCCAACCGATGACGAAGACCAGCGAGGTCTTCTTGCGGATCTGCTTGGGGCACTTCTTCCACATGGCGTAGAGTGCCGCCTCCACCGCAGCCCCGTCCGTCAGCTCGGTCGTTCCCGAGACGACGCACTGCCCGCCGGCGATGGTCTCGGCATCCTTGGCGTTCACGTTGTCGATGATGCGCTTGATGACCCCGTCGAAGTATTTCTCGCGGTTGGCGCCGATTTTCGTGCAGCCGGCAGGTTCCGTGACCTTGGCAGCCGTCTCGCCGCCCTTTGCCGCCGTCCAGATGGCGTTTCCGATGTACTCGTTTTTCTTCTCGATGAGAAGGCGCAGCATCGTGGCCTGTATCTTCGGGTCGAGCTCGCGGAAGATGAGGTTGCCCTCGGGCTGCGCGAACTTCCAGTATTTCTCGTAGTCACGGGGGTTGAACTCCACGTAGATCATGAAATCCGAGGGCTCGAGGTAGCGCTCGGTGAGCTGAAATTCGTTGAAACCGTCCTCCCCCTTGGCGCCGTGGATGGGCTGCGGGGTCGGGATATTGTCCTGAATGACGTTCCCCAACTTGATGGCCGGGAGCGTGTAGCGATGCTGGATACCCGTCTTGATGTGGATAAGGCCCTCGCGCACCGTGTCGTTGCCCTGAACGGTATAGCTCAGAAGGTCTTCCAGCACCTCGCCGGAGTAGCCGTTTTGAAGGAAATTTACAGTATCTGCCATTGTCGAATGAGTTTACTTGTTTTACCGATGAATCTCAGCCGACTGGCGGACACTTTTCCGCGCGAGGCATGATACCTCCGGCATATCAGTTTATAAGGTTCGGGGGTTCCCCTTGGCGGGGATTACCCAAGTTTGCGGAACTCGAAGTTCTTGCCCACGACCTCGGTGACCTTCTCGGTCATCAGCTGCTCGGCCGTGCTGGCCGCCTCCGCTGCCGCCTGCACGTTCCCCTGATCGGTGGCGATAGCCTGCGATATCTTTTCCCGCGCGGGAATGGAAGAGAGCGTGCTCTCGGCAAGGGTGAAGTTCGAGGTGGCCATCTCCACCCACTGGGCTTTGGCCTCGCGGTCGATTTTCCCTTCGGTGATGGCGTTCTCGACCAGCGTCTCGATGCGGGACGCCTGCTCCTCCTTCTCCTTCTTGCGGTAGTCGGAGAGCTGCGACGTGGCCTCCGAGAGGTCTTTCTGCAGGTTCTGGATCGCGGCTTCCTTGCCGGCGATGACTGTCTGGGCGTCGCTGAGCGACTTTTCCAACTCCTTGTACTTGGGTTCCAGTGCCGCCAGCTCCGAGATGCGGGCCATGACATCCTTGACCTCCTTATCTTTCATGCCGAGCGAGGCGGCAATAGCGCCGTACTCGAAACCTTGTGTCTTGTTTTCGTTTGCCATATCGTTTTCCGTTTGATTAAGAGTAGGTACCGCTGCAACGAAAAGTTTATTCCCGGCCGCGACGCGGTTCATCAGCTCTTGTATGGAGGCCGTGTCGGTCATCGCGGCTATCTCGTCATGCACCCTCTCGCACAGCTGCTTCGAGGTGTGGATGATGTTTTCGGCCGGAATGATGCCCGCCTTGACGGCGGCTGGGGCATCGAAGTAGGTGCCGTCCTTGCCCGCCTCACCGTTCATGATGGCGCGGACGTGCTCCGCTTTCAGGCCGAAACGCTTGCGGTAAATGGTCTCTATCTGCCGGGTGAAGGCCAGAACCATATCGGACGGTTCCGTCTGGCCATCCTCGCCCGGCAACATGGGGTTGTGGATCATCAGGATAGCATAGTCGCGCATCAGGGAGCGCCGCCCGGCCGCCCAAATAATAGAGGCCATCGACGCCGCGACACCCTCGATGACACACTCCGTATCGACCTTCGCGTTGGCAATAGTCGAATAGGTGGACATGCCGTACAGCACGCTGCCGCCCTCGGAGTTGATCAGCACGCGGATGCACGAGGGCCGGACGATATTCTCCAGAAAGTCGAACTCCTCGTTGAAACGGGCGGACGTCTCTTCCGTCACGCGCCCGAAAAAGCGGATGACGGCCGGCTCGCCCGTTTTCGCCTCGCCGACGACGTATTCAAGTGTATTTATGTCCATGGGAAACTGTCTTTTGGATAAGAGTAGCGGAAGAACGCGCGAAAGGTTGAAAACAAAAAGCGGGAGGTGTACGCCTCCCGTTTCGTGTGTTTTTGTCCTGCCGTTTTCCAGTCATTCGAACAGGCTCAGAATAAAATCCCGTCCTTGGGGTGTCCAGACCGTGAACGTGCAATAGAGCGGTTCCCCCGAGGTGTCGAATCCGTTCTGGAAGGTACGCTTGCGGGTGTACCCCTTGCCGTCGTACTCCGGTGTCGGCACCCAGATATGCCCGCGACGGCGTTGTATGCCCTTCTCCTGCAAGGTGCGGTTGAGTTCCGCACCCGTCATGCCGAGCTCCGCGGCGATTTGCGAAATACGGTAAATCCGTTTGTCGTCAGGGTTGCGGCTGCCGTGCACCTTGTCGTAGAACTCCACTTTGTGCATCTGGGACTCCAATGTATCGGCCAGCCGCTCGTTCTCTTCCCGCAGGGCGATGCTTTCCGCATAGCTGTCGCGCAGGCGCTCCACGACTCTTAGGACGAACCGCGGGTCTTCGGCAGCATGTGAGGCAGTATCGGATGTCGCGGTCATGCCGTACCGCAGCAGCTCCTTGATGCGGTCGTTGCACCAGATGGCGAAGAGCGGCGAGAGCCAGCGGGCGAATTCCAGCGCCACGTCCTCGTGGAAGAATGTGCCCTGAATGCCGTTGCCGCCCCGGATGACCCATACCAGTTCCGTTCGGGGAATTCCCCGAACGGCTGATAACGAGCGGAGAAACTCCTCCGTCTGCTTTAACCGTGTCCAGTCGCTGGGCTGCTTGCGGAACGGCTTGGCCATCTCGGAGGCGTTGACCGCCACATGCCGTTCCCCGATTCCGAAAGTTACCGGGTAGTCGTTGTAATCGAATGTCCGCAATGTAGTTTTCATCTTTTCCCGTTTTGAATGTCTTCTCTGTAAGCGTAGGTTCCACCCGGTAAAAAGGATTGCCGCCGGCCCCGTTTTTTACGGATTTTCGTCACCGCCTTCATCTCCGCCCGTATCCGGCGTGTCCATCTCCACCGACGGCTCGAACCCGGTCGCTTCGTCGTATGTCGGCTCCGCGTGATGCCCGTGTCCTTGGCTGTCATACTGCGGGGCGTCGCTGTGCTGTGTGAACGGAGGCATAACGAGGTAACGTTCCACCCAGTTCCGGTAGCGCCATGCCGAGGACTCGCGGAACCAGACCTCGTAATCGATCCAGTAGGCCTGCAGCATGTTGGTCGTGAGCGGCATGTCGAAGTACGTGAGGTTGCAGCGCTCGCTAAGCGCCGGCTCCCGGTCTTTGGCGTCCTGTATGGCGACGTTCAAGCGCTGGAAGACAATGAACGGGTCGCACTCGCGTTCCGGGTCGGAGTTGTTGAGCGTGTCGAGGATGAAGCGCACGCGCATTGTGGCGCGGCCTTCCCCGATACGCTGCTGTTGCACGAGGTAACGGACGTTGATGAAGTGGATGAACACGGCGGGGAACGCCGTCTCGTACTCCGTGTTCTCGCTGCGCACGATACGGGCGAACTGCCCGTTGTCGATGGCGATGGTCTTGAACAGCGGCGGCGAGAGCGGATTGTCCGGGTCCTCGCGGACGGTGAGGATGGCGCGACGCACGGCATGGTACATGTTCACGAACGGGTTCTCCGTGACTTCCTCCGGCTGGCTGTCCGTCCTCGGAGCCTGCTGCCGGGGCGGCTCTGCGGGATGCTTGTCTTTTATCATACGCCCGGAAATCCATTAAAAATCATGTCGGTGAAATGCGAGGCGATATGCCCGTCTATCTTCGGGGAGAATCTGATGAAGGGTCGGTGTTCGGGACGCCGCGAGGAATACTGGTTCACGGTGTAGAGCCCGTATTTCGGGTCCGTGTTGTGGACGGCGGCGTAGTTCTGGTACCGTCCTTTCTTCCGTCCCCGTTTCCCCCGTTCCGGCGTGCTCTTCTCCGTGGTGTGAATCCAGTAATAAGCGCCTTTCCGGAATATCCGCGTGCGATCGGCCCTCCGTCCGACGATATCGACACGCTTGGCCTCGCCCTCGATGCCCCGGGCCAATGCTCCCGTATCGTTCATCACCGGATGGGTGAATTTCCTGCCCCAGCGGGAAGTGCGCGGAGCCCACCTCTTCCCGTTGAACCCGCCGGCGGCGAAAGAAGCCTGAAACTGCTCCTTGGCATACTCCCCGGCCACCGTCGCGAAGTCGAAGGCGTTGTTCTCGAGACGGCTGGCCATCGCCGTCGTCCACTTTCCGGGTACCCACTGGGCACAGAATTCATCGAGCGTGATCTTGGACATGGTAGAACCTTTCTTTTAAGCGTTTCACGATTTGTTGTACTTCCTCCGGCAGCGGCTTGGAGAAATAGGCGTGCGCCGGAGAGAATATCCTGCCGCCCGTGGCCAGACTCTCCCGGAAGACGGGGTCCACCCGCCTGCGGTATTCTTCACCGGCGGGGAGCGCCCCGTGCACCGATGCGAAGCCGTCCGCGACGAGAAAGCAGCGGCAGCCCCATTCGATGGGCGGTATCAACTCCGGTGGGAACTCGGACTTGCGGTATGACAGACCTTCGAGCGAGAGATGCCATGGCCGCACACGCTCGTCCCCCTGCGTCATGTAGGTCACGACGGTTTCGGGACTTACGGTCAGCCACCACGCCGCCATCGAGGCGGCAAACAGCACTTGGTCGTTCTCCCGGGCGGCGTAGGTCAGGTTGTAACGCTCGCACAGGGACTCGTATGCGGCGATCTCTTCGACCTGCGGCTCCTCGGGAAGCTCTTCCAGCAGGGCGGTCTCCTCGGCGGCGGCGAAGTCCACGAGGTTGTCGACGGCGGCCAGAAGGATGTCCCGCTGCCGGCGTTCCCGCTCCGTGGTGAATTCATTGTGACCGCGCAGGATATCCAGTGCCCGGTCGAGATCCAGCCGCAGGCCGGTCAGGGCACGGTCCACGAGGAACGAGGCACGCAGCGTGATGATATCCTCGATAATATCCTTGCGTTCGGCGCTGTCCTCCCAGAACAGCACCAGCCGGCGGAACGCCTCCCGTATCACCTCGTACTCTTTCTGCGTGTCTGTCTTCTCGGCCCTTGCGGCAAGGATACCGGGGAGCGGAAGCCGGGCCGTTACTTCGCTCCCCGCAGAAAATTTGCGACCCTCACGCCCCGCGGATGCCCGTACCGCTTGTAATACTCCTCGTCGGACATGATGTGGCGGTCATTGCTGCTGCCGCCGACAGACACCCCGCCCGCACCGCCGTAGACGCTGTCCGGAATCACGTTGAGCTGTTTGCCGACGTTGATGCCGAACTCCTTCTCGATCTCGTCCGCCGCCACCTCGTACTTGTCCGTGATGAGTTGGTAGAGCTTGATGCGGTCTTCGTTGTTCATCTCGATACGGTTCGAGTATTTGAATTCAAGGCCGGCGTGAATGTAGCCCATCGCTACCAGACGGGGAACGACCTCCTCGTTCATCACGTTTTCGATATATCTGCGGTATACCTCGATGCGGTCCCGGAAAATATCCTGATGAGCTTTCGTGGAACCCACGTACGACTGCATGCCGCCCGCCATCGATTCGCTCCCCAGCACGAGGTTCGAAACCTCCTTGTTGACGAACTCGATGAGCCCTGTGTAGATCTTCTCCGAGTTGGACATGGTGAAGGTCTTGATGTCCACCTCATCCTCGATGCCCGTAACGATCACCTTGTTCTGCGCGGCGTTGGCGATCTCGCCCGCCAGCCGCTTGCGGTCGGCATTGCTCTCAGATACGGTCTTGCCATGTATGATGGGCTGACCGTATGTGTGCGAGAAGTTGACGTAGTTGGCGACGGTGAATTTCTTGGCCAGGATGAGCGGCGTCGTGGCCGAAAAGAGCCCTAAATCCCCGGAATTGACGAGAATATAGTTCTTCGCGTAGGTCGCGTGACGCAAATCCCAGTGCGGCTCCCAGATGCCCTGACGTTTGAGGACGATACGCTGGTCCGCCAGCACGTTGCGCCGCTCGATGCTGTTCACCTCGGCGAGCTTGCCCGTCTTCGCGTCGATGGCGGGCATGATCTCCAACAGGGTGTAGCCATAGAGCTTGGATTCCACGATGCCCTTGATGATTTTGTCGAACTGTGAACCCTGAATTTTCTGCGTCTGCTCCACATCCTTGATGTACTTGCCCTTCTCGTTCATGCGGGCGAGCATGTAGCGGTCACCCAGTATCTGGCTTTCGAGCGTCTCGATGACGGCGCGGATATGGGCATCCTGCTGAAGGCAGGTTTCGTACAGGTCGATCAAACGTGCCCGGTCGTCGAGGATGCATCCGAGCAGCACGTCCTGACGCGAGGAGCGGTAGCGGTTGTCGCGCTCGATCTCGCGGACGTATTCCTGTATGGTCTTCTTCGAGGTCCGGAATATGCTCTCCAAAAGGGACCCGTTGAATGCGTGGTCGGATGTCGTCATTTGCAGGCGGTTTTACCTAAAGAGTAGCGGCGTTTCCCGGCGAAGGTTTTTCCCGAAAAAAAAGTATATGGAACAGAGAGGATTTAAGGTTTGAGAGTCAGAGAAAAATGCATTATCAAAATATATAGATTTTGCGCCTATTTAACGCATTAAATAGCTAATAATCAACGAAAATAATTCAGGCAAAATCTGAAAATAAATACCATTTTATTACTATATTTATAATTGGAATATATAAATTTGCGTTCAATTTTCAACAACTTACGTCATGGAAAAGAGAAAATGAAAACCGTTTCGATTCCTTGCCGGCAGGTTCGGTACAAGGAATTTCCCGAACTGCTTTTCGGAACGTCGCGGGACGGCGACGGTCCGTACTATTTCGACGCCACGCATTTCATCCGCGCCCGGGGCAACGGGCAGCGGCACAACGTGCGGGAGTTCCGCCTGGCTTTCCATCACTGGATAGAGGCGCTCTCCGGTGCGTACGGAATAGATACGGAAGACCTTGTCGTCCGCGACGAAGCGTCGGGGCACCTGTTAATTGATGAATGTCTGGCTTTGCTGTTCGTCGTCTACATCGAACCTTCTTTCGGCGCCTACATGTTGGAGCGCCTTTCGGAGATGCTGATCGACGGCTTTTCTGTTTCGGACACGTGGCTGGCCAAAGCGGCCGGCCTTAGATTTACGCGCGAGGAATTAACACAAATTTTAGAGAATTATGAGACGTAGCAATTTTAAGCGGCCGAAGACGGTACTCGTCTTCAACGGGGCACAGGTCCTCGTCGCTGTCATTCGCTCGCTCCATAGCGCGGCGGAACTGACGAAAGGTAACTTACAGGCTATTTCATTCTGCTGCACGGGCAAGTATGTCTGCAGCGGCGGGCTTTACTTCCGGCACCTGCACCCCGATGTCGAGGTGGGGCTCGACGACCTCGACAACCTGCAGTTACAGGAGTACGACGCCCTGTGCGGGGAGAAGCGCACCTACTACTCGGTACGGCAGATGGCCCGCAAACGTGTATCACGCCAGAAGAAAAACGATAACGACGAAAAAGAGAGATGACTATGAGAGAAAACAGAAAGGTTCCGTTCCGTGACACGACCATTCGCGTATCGCGGAACCATGACGGGATGCTGCACGTGTCGGCGGACGACGTGTGCGGAATCCTCAAACGCGACGAGCTGCTCAAAAAGGGCGGCATCGCGAAAATCTGCCCGTCCGCCATCCGGATGCCGCTGCGCAAGGGTGGACATGAGTTGTGGGTGTTCCGTCCCTCGGACATGAGGCGGCTCCTGCAGTACGTCCGCAAGGAGAGTATTCTACCCCGTGACCTGTTCGACGATCTGGAAACATGGGGCAACCAGCTTTTCGAACTGGAGGCCGGAAACCTGCACCCGCAACGGCAGGCGGACACCGTCTGCCATTTCGCGGAGGATTTTCCCGTGACATTCCGACGCGTCGGCGACAAGCTGATGGTCAACGCCACGCAGATCACGATGCGCTACGACAAAATCCCGTCCGAGTGGCTCCGTATAGCCGCCACGGACCACCTGCGCCGCGAGCTGGCACGCACCGGACAGACGGACCGCTACGAGTTCCAGCTCTTCACCACGCGGGGACGCGGCAAGGGCGCCACGTGGATAGAGTCGCCGCTGCTTGTCCCGCTGGCGCGTTGGATAGCGCCCGATACGGGACTGGCCGAGTGGTGTGAGGAGCAACTCGTAATGCTGGCGGCAGGTCGGGTACGGCACCGGCCGGTGCCGCGTGGGGCGGAAACCGGCAGCCTGCCATGTCTGGACCGTCCCCTTCCGGCGAATATGGAGGAGGCCCTCTCGCAAGTCGACGAGCTGCGCAAGACCGTACGGGAGTTCCTGCCCAAGGCAGCCTTTTACGACGAGTTCGTCGAGAGGCGCGAGTGGTTCAAGAGCACGCGTATCGCCGATGAGCTCAACACCTCGCCGCGCGACCTGCACCGCTTTCTCCACGAGGAAGGCATCTGCATGTACAGCAAGCAGCAGTGGGTCGTGCTCCCGGCATACCGCTCCTGGCAGTGCGACGTTCCTTACACTTGGGAGAACGACCGGGGCGAGGTCTTCACTTTCGGTTCCCGCAAGCGCTGGACACCGGAGGGACGTGAGTGTATCATCGAACTGTGGTGGAAGAAACACCCCGAATACCGTTGAGTATGGAGACAGCATTACAACGAATCATCCGGAAAACGGGACGCAAGCCAGTGGAATGCCGGTGCGCCGCGTGCAGGGCGCAGTGCCGTACCCCGTGTCTCGGCACGCCGGAGGATATCCTTCGTCTGCTCAAGGCCGGCCACAGGCGACGGCTCGCGCCAACGCTCTGGGGTGTGGGACTGCTGCTCGGGCGGCTTCCGTACGCGGTGCCGATGGTACAGGCCCGACGGGAGAACGGGTATTGCACCTTCTTCCGGGACGGGCTGTGCGAGCTGCACAAGGCCGGACTGAAACCCACCGAGGGCAGGCTCTCGTATCACACCATCACCGTGGAGAACCTCAAGTTCGGGCGTTCGCTCTCGTGGAACGTCGCCCGGGAGTGGCTGAACGGGAGGAATGACGCGGTCATCGGCGAGATCACCCGCCTGATGGCGGAATAGACAAGAACCCGGCAGGCAGACGCATGACAGTATTAACCCGTTAATTCCTCACCGCCGGACATCTGCCTTCCGGGTCTGTTTTAATTCGTACTGGTTACAAACAATTCATACCGGTTGGGGCTATCCTTATCCAAAGAACTATTTGATAACCAACAGTACGAGTATGAAACTGAAAAAGAGAATGACATTCGACGAGATGGCAGCGCATCTTGTCGAGAACACAGGCAAGGTGGCGAACCGGGTAACCGTGGGACGCTACGCCAGAAAATTAGGGTACTCCGTCTATAAACCGATGATCAAGGGGAAAATCCGGCATTGCTATCTCAACGAGGCGATACGGGAAGAGTCGGAAGAGGTTGAACGGAAAGATGCGAGGGAGGAGAAAAAATGAAAAGGGAGCAGGCTTATTTTTATCAAGTCTACAAGGGCCTTGTCATGGGGTTCGGCATGTGCGAGGCGGTCTTCATGGCATACATGGCGGACCTCGACCGGCTCAGGAGGTCGGGAGCGGATACCCTTTCCGGGCTGAACGCGCATCTGGGCGCTACCGGAATGGGCCGGAGGTCTTTCGAGCGGTGTGCTCGGAAAGCCGTCCGCATGGGGCTGCTGGAAAAGATACCCGTCGAC
>OHEC01000520.1_pt1 | contig 20304 bp, 21 predicted proteins | sample 1567141 | NCBI WGS metagenome assembly OHEC01 (sample SAMEA3879567, study PRJEB24766) | human gut metagenome | biome: human-associated habitat; feature: feces | place: USA | collected 1985/1987 | reverse complement strand
CCTTTTCTTCATATTTTTGCATTTCTTCGTCGGTTATTTCATGGTTTTCAAACTCTTCATTATCTTCCTCGTCATAATCAAAATAAATATCATCGAAATCGTCCACAATGTCAACATTTCTTTTCATCTGTGCTATATCAATTTTTTGGGAGGCATATTCTAAGATTAAATAATTTAGTCCTGCTGTATCCTCCTTGGTAAAATACTGTTCCATTTCGTCGCTATATTTAGGTAGAGCCCTAATTAAACGCGAAAAATAAATATCTTTATAATAGGTCAATGGTTTAGCTTCTTCTTTTAGTGAAAAAATTGAATACTTGGAGTTATAAAATTCCTCAATTACGAAACATGCAAGGAAGCCAACAAGCACGGACAGGCACTTTTTTTGCGTAATTAAATAACTTAAAACAATGGTATAAAATTTATTGTTTTTTTTGCTTTTTAAAACGTTTATTGCTTCATCTGCCAATCCAATTTCTACCCCAATATTTGATGATTCAATAGTTTTATTATCGCTAAGCCCAATCATATAATCACTGGTTACATGGAAATAGTTGCAAATGTCAGTCAGCACCTTTATATCTGGTGATCTGCTCCCATTTTCATAAAAGCTTACACTACCACGGGATATATTTAATTCTTTTGCTAAATCAGATTGAGAAAACCCCCGCTCCTCTCTCAGCTTTTTAAACCTGGTTGCGAAAGTTGACAAGGTATCCATAAAACAAACCTCCTGCATATATTTGTTGAAAGAACATATTTTTGCAGATAATCGTATTGACTGAACAGTGTTGTTGCACTATAATCGAATTGTAACATATAAGCGCAATCAGTTCAACAACAAATTTCACAGAGGAGGAAAGTAAAATGACGAACGTTGAAATTAGAAGAGAAGCAGCCGGAGCGGGCGTGAAGCTGTGGCAGATTGCGGACAAGCTGGGAATCACAGACAGCTATTTTTCCCGGAAACTCCGAAAGGAATTTACCAATGAGGAAAAAGACAAAATCCGCGCGATCATTGCGGAATTAGCCAAGGAGGTGTGAGCATGGCGCGCATGAGGTTACAAAAAGACGTATTCGCCTACATAAAGGAGAAAGACCCGCAAACAGCGTTAACGCCTCACGCCTTGCGCTGCATGGTGCTTGACGGGACAATCCCTCATGTGGACGTGGGAAGAAAGAAGCTCATCAATTTGGACGTGCTGGACGAATATCTGGAACACCCGGAACGCTTTCCCGCTCCGGAGGAACCAGGCAAGGTCAGGCTGGTGAGATAGGAGGGAAGCGCCTTGACTTTAATCGACTATATCCCGTTCGGCAGATCGAACGCAATTCAGGCAAAGGCATTAGCTAAAGCGGCGGGCTTTCCAGATGTGAGGACGCTTCAGCAAGCAATCCACAGCCTGAGAGTGCAGGGCGTTTTGATTCTATCCAGCACACAGGAGCCGCAAGGGTACTTTTTACCGGAACCCGGCGAGGATTACGAGGTATCCAAGTTTTTAAATTCCATGAGATCACGGGTAAGGAAGATCGAAGCCGCAGCAAGGCCAGCGGAGATTTTCCTGAACGCCGCCGGAAATGGCGGTGATTAAATGGCGGAGAAAAGAATGTTTTCGAAACAGGTTATTGACAGCGACGCTTTTTCGGATATGCCTTTAACCGCACAAGCATTATATTTTCATCTTGCCATGCGTGCCGATGATGACGGCTTTGTAAACAGTCCTAAAAGAATACAACGGGGAATTGGTGCAAGCAATGATGATTTGAAGCTATTAGCTATGAAAGGCTTTATCATTCCGTTTGAAACCGGAATAGTGGTAATTACCCATTGGAAAGTTCATAATTATATCCGTAAGGATACCTATACCGAAACTGCGTATCAGGACGAAAAAGCCGCATTACAGCTAAAAGATAACAAGGTTTATTTTCTTCCGTCCACGGATTGTCAACGAGCCGTCGACGATTCGTGGACACAGAATAGATTAGATAAGAATAGATTAGATAAGAATAGTATAGATATCTGCGCGGAGCAATTACATAGCTCCACGCCGGAAACAGAAGAAGCGCCTTTTATTTTTCTTGTTTTGAATGACAAAAGCAATTTTCCTGTTTATCAGAAACAGGTAAACGAATGGGAAGAATTATACCCGGCTGTGAATGTAGCGCAAGAACTCCGAAACATGTCAGGCTGGCTTAACTCAAACCCCAAAAAGAGAAAAACTAAAAGCGGGATTCTCCGATTTATAAACGGTTGGCTCTCAAGGGAACAGGACAGCGGAGGAAGTAAGCAAGCGGACCTGAATCAAAATAGTGCGTTTAAATTATCGGGAGACTATGAAAGTTTGTGAGGTGTGATATGGATATTTACGAGGAATATCAAGAGAAGCACAATCAGTTTGAAAAATTTAAAAGATACGTGGACGAATACAATAAAAATCCGCTGGTTCATGAAACCTACCTAAACGAAGACGGTGTACGGTACTGTAAAAACTGCAATTCGCCAATCCCAAAAGCCTCTTTTGATATTGGCGGGCATCGTTTACCGCTTACTAAACCATGCGATTGCAGGGATAAATACATAAAAGCGGAAAATGAAATTGAGACAATGAAGCGGGAATTTCGGGAGATTAATTATCTAAAAACTGAATGTTTTCCGCAGACCGCAATGTACGACTATATCTTCCCCAATAGTACGGGTGACGAGCAGAACATGAAAATCATGAGAAGGTACGCCGAAAAATGGGATAGTGTTTCCGCTAATAACATTGGTTTGCTGTTATGGGGAGATGTTGGAACTGGCAAAACTTACGCCGCCGCCTGTATTGCAAATCACTTAATTTTAGAGCACCGCTCTAAAGTGAAAATGACGAACTTTGCCGCCATTTTAAACGATCTTATGAATGTGAAAGTTGTGAAGAACGAATATATCGACAGCTTATGCAAATATGACCTTTTAATTATTGATGATCTGGGAATTGAACGAAATACCAGCTTTGCCACCGAGCAGGTTTTTAATGTGATTGATAAGAGGTATCAAACTAAAAAGCCGCTGATCGTGACCACAAATCTAACCTTGGATTTTATCAAAAATCCGCAGAATGTAGAGTATGCGAGGATTTATGATAGAATCCGGGAAATGTGTACACCTATCCAGTTTAAAGGGGAGAATATGAGGACAAAAGCAGCAAAAGGAAAACTTGAGATTGTAAAATCTTTTTTAGAGGAAGATTGATCGAGAAAATAAAAAAGCCGCCCCAAAACAGGACGGCCCCTAAAAGCTGATTATATTATAGGCGAAACAGGGGGCGGCTGTCAATGGCAGAACAAAGAGCGGACAAAGAGAAAACGGCATTTTGCCAGACAAACGAGGAATTAGCTGTACAGGCCCAGGCGGGAGACAAGGGCGCAATCTCACAGCTGTGGAACCAAACAAGGGGAATTATCTTTATGATTCTAGCCCGGTATTATAACCGGAATCCAGATCGGTTTGCCCGGTGCGGCGTAACAATGGACGATTTAGAGCAGGAGGGCTTCTTTGCCGTCCTGGAGGCCGTGGAAGCCTTTAATTCCGCTAAGGGGTGGAAATTTACTTCCTGGCTCAACTACCCGCTCCAGAACCATGTAAATGCTATCCTAGGCACCAGGAACGGGCAGGCAAAGCATATCCCCTTGAATGAGTGTTCCAGCCTGGACGAGCCGATCAGCCAGGAAAGCGATGATATGACCCTGGGGGACAGCGTGGAAGATCAAACAGCCCTGGAGGCTTTCCAAGACGCGGAGGACAGGACATACAACAGCCAGTTTCATGATACCTTGGAGGTGTGCTTGTCGTTCCTTGAAAAGCCACTGGAGCGGGCTGCCCGGGGTCAATACTATGAGAATAAGTCTTTGAAAGAAGTCGGCCGGGAGCTGGGCGTAAGCTATCAATATGCCAGGGACTTGAAGAACAAAGGACTGAGAAAGCTCAGAGGCGGGAAAGCAAGGCGGCTGCTTATGGAATACGCCGACGAGATCATCAGCGGCGGGGCTTGCCGCGGCACTGGCTTCCAGTCGTGGAGCAGTTATGGAAGCGTGGAGGAAACCACTATAGAATATTTGGAGCGAATAGGTATTCTAAAAGCCAGATAGGGGATAAGATTTTGGTAAGGCTAAAGGTTTTCTAAGGCTCCCCCCCTTACCGCTGCAATACTCCAGTGCCGCAAGGGAACGGCGGGGGTAACCTTTTCCAACTCTGGCGCAAATTCCCGCCAACGGGGAAAAGCCGGGATTTCTCCCGGCCTAGACTATGTGTGATTTCTTTCACTGGTTTTTCCAGACCATAAACTCCACTAAATCAATTATAGTTACCTGATTTTCAGGTGATAGCTTTTCTATTTTTTTTATAATTTCGATCTCTTGCTCCTCCCTAGTCTTCTCGGAACATTGAGACGATTCAAAGGGTAGCCCTATAAACTCTATTGTGAGGGGATTGAACTGTTTCCCCACATAGTCGCAGTATTCTAGGTATTAACCTTCTTAGTACAGTTTTCTGGCGGTGGGTTTCTTTGTTTTCCGATATCCAGCATATAGTGACAGACTTTCATGTTGGTGGGACTGCTATTCGAATGTGATTGATATTATATAAATCCTCACAGCTTTTACGGCTCAATCCGTTTATTCCTCATTTTGATTATTAGAAAAAAATAGATTAAATAAAATAATAACCTATTGACAAATGAAGTAAAACAATTATAATATATACATATAAGATGTCTGACAATAATTTAAATGGAGTAGTTTATGAGGTATAGTTCTTGGAATTCGGTAACAGAATATCTGGTAAAGAATTTAGAAAACAAAATTAAAAACGATGGGTATAAAGTTGGAGATCAATTTCTAACTGAAAATGCTATCTGTCAGCAGTATAATGTGGGGCGCTCGTCCGTTCGCGAAGCGCTTCGGGTTTTATCTGCTACAGGCTATATTAAAAGTATTCGTGGAAAAGGAACTTTTATTTCCCGAATTGAGGATTCTAGTGATGTAGCACTGAAAGAAGTTCATGAGACGGATTCAAAACAATTGGGGAAGCTCGTGGAGGTTCGTCTTTTGATTGAACCCGCTTCTATTTTAAAATTAGTACATATAATAACGCCAGAGCAAATTGAGGAGTTAGAAAAGATTTATAGTAAAAGTATGATTGCAGTAGAACAAAAGCAATTAGTGGATGTAATTATGCTGGATGAAAAATTTCATGTGAGATTGATTGATTTTTTGGAAAATGAATATTTATCTATGATAAATTTACAAATTCAGAAAAAAATGTCAGAGTTTCGGGCTAAAACATATCGCGTGAAAGATTTGTTTGCATTGTCTCAAATTGGCCACAGAAAAATTTTAGACGCGTTGAAAAATCATAACGTGGATCAGGTTGGAGAGCAGATGATCAAACATATCAATAAAGTAAAAGAATATTATAGAGATAGTGAGTAATATTTTAGTTTTTATGTTATATGATGTCAGTTGTCTGCTTAATTTGAATGCTATATTGTTTTCCGGAGACGGTATAGTAATCAATAAATTAAAAAATATGGAGGAAATTGATAATGAAACCAATTGAACTGAAAGACAAGCTGCATGGTGTGTTCAACTTAACTATGACACCGTTTCATAAAAATGGTGAGTTGAATGAAGAAGGACTAAAGGCGAACCTACGGAATCTGGTAAAAAATTGTAAAGGTCAGGACATGGTTATTTTGTCTCTGGGTACGACGGGAGAATTTTATACCATGTCGGAAAAAGAAAATTTGCGGGTTGCAGAAATTGTTGTAAACGAAATCAACGGCGAATTTCCGGTGCTAATCGGAAGCGCACGGGCAGGAACCAGGAATACTATTGAGGCATCTAAGGCTGTACAGAGTGTTGGTGCTGACGGTGTACTAATTGTCCATCCGTATTATGCTATGCCTACAGAAGAAGAGGTTATGAATCATTACAAAGCGGTAGCTGATGAATTAGATATCGGCGTTGTGGTTTATAATAATTCTGCCACTTCTAAGCTGTGGCTTGGACCGAACTCCATCGCTGAGCTTTCCAAGGTGGAAAATATCATCGGCTTAAAGGAAAACACCAATAATCCAATGTCTTACTTGTCGATGATGAAAAAGCTGGATCCTAAAGATATCAGTATTTTCTGCGGCTTAGGTCATGTTATGTATCAGTTTATGTGTTTCCATGGCTGTTCCGGCTACGTAACAGAAATTAGTAATTTCGCTCCAGAGCTTTGTTTTGATCTTTATAAGGCTGGTGAGGCCCATGATATCGAAGGAATCCGTAAGGCAGTGGAAACTATGGATATGATTTGGGAATTTATTGACAAAGTAGCAGCTCGTAGGACAAAAATCCCTTCGGTGCTGACGCCTGCTCAAACTCCTCATGTAATGCCCTTCTATCAGGCGGTGTTTAAAGCTTGTATGGACATTATGGGTATCCCGGGGGGATATGTCAGGGCTCCTATGTCTAATTTGACAGATGATGAGCGCAAAGAATTGAAAGATGTTTTGACCCGGATGGGATTATTAAAGTAAAAATGGAAAAAATCAAGGTGAGAGGGTGAAATTGTGAAAAAAATTATTTCAATGATAAGTTGCGTTTGCTTAATTACGGGAATTTTGGTCGGGTGTGGACAGCAGGAGGAAAACGTTTCAACGTCTTCAGCTGGGTCAGAAACCTCTCTGCAAACAACTGAAAGTTCTGCAAGCAATGAACCGATTAAGCTTACTCTGTGGCATAATTCTGACCGGGTCGATTTTGCGAATATGATAACGGAATATTATGGAGAACTCTATCCCAACGTTACACTGGAGCACGGATATTATACTTCTGCGGAAATCAAAAAAAATATCCCAATTTCTGCTGCTTCAAATTCGCTACCTTCTATCTTTGTAAAAAGCAATGGTGCTACTTGTAAATCTTTAACGGAGAATGGATATATTGCAGATCTTACCGAAATCGCAGAACGCGACGGCTGGAAAGATAAATATTACTCCTGGATCTATGATGAAATTTTGGCTGAAGGAAATGGTAAGGTTACGCAATATCCCTGGTTTTATCAGATGTTTGCATGTATGTACCGCACAGATATTGCTGACAAGTTAGGATTAAAGGTTCCCACAACAATGGCGGAGTTCGAAAATAATCTTGCGGTCTACCGTGATAACGGATACGCTCCTCTCACTCTAGGTGGGTCCAGCGGAACTCATATTTTGCGCCTTTGGACACCTATTTTAGAAATGTATGCGGGCTCTGAACTGCTGGACAGCCTGTTCGCAATGGAAGCGGACTGGCGCTGCGAGGCGGTAGAATCCACTTTTTCAAAATTGAAAGAGTGGTCTGACAACGGATATTTTGCCGAGGGCTTTATGACTCTGGGACCGAATGATGCAAGATTACTGCTTTATACTGGTCAAGCGGGGCTAACATTTGATAACGGTGGATTACTGCAAAATATGCGTAAAGAATTCGGTGGAGTAGAAAATTATGATTTCTATCAGTTGCCAAGAGATGGCGGCGGATCACGTTTGAACTTTACGCTGGAAAGTTATTTGTTTAATGCTAATTTGAGTGCGGAAGAGTTAGATTACGCTGTAAAATGGATGGATTTGTGGTGTAGCCAAGATGTTGAGGAAATTAAGGATCAAGAAATTCTTTGGACGCCGGTAAAAAATGCGCCGATACAGTCTTGGGCTCAGGTTTGCGCTGATAGTATGGAAACGATTATCGAAGAAAACGGTACGGTACCTAACTATGACATCAGCTTGCCAGAGTCGGTTTATAATGTGCTTCAAGATGTGAATGAAAGAGTAATTTTAGGGACCATGTCTCCGACAGATGCTGCAGCCACAGTACAGCAAGCGATTGACGATTATAAAGCGGCCTCCTAATAAAGTAAATCTGGATATAGGCGGGGTTATCCCGCCTATATCATCTATCAGAAAGGAGAATCGTTTGGTGAAAAATAAAGCTCAGAACAAATTTCTCGGTGGGAAATCTCGATATTTTTTTCTTGCGCCAGGTGCGGCCATTTATCTTGTGGTAATCATTTTACCAGCTCTTTACACTTTGATCCTTAGCTTTTATCAATGGAATGGCATGGATTCCATTAGAAAGTTTGTTGGGTTTGAAAATTATAAAACGCTTTTTACAACGGATTATATTTTTGGGATGGCGTTAAAAAACAATGCCATATGGATCCTTATGACAACAGTTCTTACTGTTGGCGTGTCTTTGCTTTTCGCCATGCTGATTAACAAACAATTTTGCGGAAGAATTATTATCCGAGGGGTATTATATTTTCCATACATTCTTTCAGGAACATTAGTTGGCATTATCTGGGTATGGGTATATCAATATCAGTTTGGACTTTATAATGGGATTTTAGAAGCATTAAATCTTATAGAATATAAAAAAGCATGGCTCAGCGATCCTAATTTTGCTCTATATGCTGTGTTTTTAGCTGATTTTTGGAATAGCCTGGGCGGGCCGATGATTTTATTTTTGGCTGGCCTTCAAACAATACCTAGTGAGTTACAGGAAGCCGCCCGTGTAGATGGGGCTGGCAGACTCAGGGTCTTCTTAAATATCACTATTCCACAGTTAAAAGAAACATTCGTAATTGTTTTTGCAACTCAAATTATTCGTGCGTTGAAAGTGTACGATATGATTCGGGCTATGACGGACGGAGGTCCAGCCAATTCAACAGATACTCTGGCCACATTAATGGTCACAAAATCTTTCGACATGCTTGATTTTGGCGGAGGCGCAGCAGTAGCTATGGTAATGACAGTTTTCTTAATGATAGTAATAATTCCATATATCTTGGCTGTTTCTAAGGATTGAGAGGAGGAATACCGTTGAAGGGACGCGGCAAAAAGATAAGCATAAACATCATTTTTTATTTTGCGTTGGCTATATTGGTTTTGGTATGGCTTCTTCCCATTACATTTGTGGTTATTACTGCGTTCAAGACCAATGCTGAGTTTTATTCCACACCTGTTTTTTCGCTGCCTACTTCTCTTGCTTGGGAAAATTTTGAAAGGGCATTTATCCGTTCTAATTTATATGTATATATGGGAAACGGCCTTTTTGTAAGCCTGTGTAAGCTTCCAATCGGAATTTTTTTATCCTCTCTGACTGCGTTTGCGTTAACTAGGCTGAAATTAAAACATAGCAATGGAATTTTTATCCTGTTTTTAATTGGGATGATGATCCCACTGCAATCAATACTTTTGCCGGTATGTATTGCCGCTAATGGTCTGAACATGACAAACAATTTACTATCATTGGTTGTGATTTATACCGGAATCAATCTTCCTTTTGGAATTCTGGTTATGAGGGGCTTTATGAGGGCGATTCCTTTCGAAATCGATGAATCTGCTCGCGTGGATGGATGTACCAATATGAGGCTATATTGGAGTATTATCATGCCTATCGCCAAGCCCGCCATCTCTACTTTGGTAATTCTTGATTTTTTATCTTCTTGGAATGAATTTTTATTCAGTAGTATTTTGATGACATCTGATTCGAAACGCACTGTACCGTCAGGAATTATGGTGTTTTTTGGAGAAACCGTTACAGAATATACAAAGCTATGTGCAGGGATTCTTATTTTAGTAATTCCAGTTTTAGTTGTGTACCTAATTTTCCAAAAATATTTTATTGAAGGAATGGCAGGTGCAGTAAAAGGATAAATGAAAGAGGCGGAAAAATGCTAGCGGATTTAAGAGATAAAATTAAAAAACACAAGCCGGTGTTCTGTATTGGAATTTCTATTATTGAACCGTCCTTGATAGAGATGGCTGCAATATCTGGTTATGATGCAGCTATTGTTGATGCGTGCCAAATGCGGTATTCTCCAGAACGTATACGTGAAATGATATTGGCGGGAGATACTAAGGGGATTCCTGTTATTGTCCGCGCCGCTTCTTGCTCTGACGCTACGGCTTATTTGAATTTTGGGGCAGCTGGCATTATGTTTGATGGAGTAAAGACGCGTTGGGAAGCAGAAAAATTAGTATCGGTATGCAAATATGCACCAATAGGGAAACGTGGTATCTGCTCTAACAGCAGATGCCACAACTATGGGTTAGGTGATTTAAAGGAACAGATCAATTGGGAAAACGAGAACATTATATTAATCTTGCAGATAGAGGATCGTGAGGGGCTAGAGAACAGAGAGGAAATCTTGAAAGTACCTGGAATTGATTTGATCTCTGGCGGAAGAAATGATATGGCGCAGTCCTTAGGAGTGCCGGGACAAACAAACCATCCTGCGGTGATAGAAGCTGAAAAGTTGCTATGTGAAAGTGTGGAAAGGGCGGGACTTCCACCAGTGCTGCTTGTCCCGTCTTCGTTGGAGCAAGCCAAACAGTTTGTGAAAGCAGGACATAATATCTTCAGTGTAGGTCAAGATAGTAGCATGATATTTTCCGCAATGAAACGATCGTTAAAAACGTTGCAATTAGCAGTAAAAGATCAGGAGGAATGTAATGGATAAGCAGGAAGCATATAAGCTTTTACAAAAGAAGCTTGGAGACTTCGAGAAGGAATATCGTTCTGATAGGCAGGTTGCTTATCAGCCACCTTTAAACAGAGAAGATCCATATGCCCCAGTTCATATGGGTGCATATGAATTGAAGGTGGGGGGAAGGGCGTATTCCGTTTATATTCCAAGTTCTCTCAGGCCGCCCGGTGCTGGTGTATTCATCTTTTGGGATGGGGGTGAGCAAGAGCATCCTGAAAATAACCAGGAATGGAGAAAAATTGCGGAATTGATGGGGTGTGTGCTAATCTTCTTGTTTTCTCAGGATGGATGGGATAAGGAACAGCTGGAAAGCCATTGGAATTATGCGAATCAAGTATACGCAGATGCATTGGCGGACGATCTTTATCATATTGGTTTTTTTTATGGGCGGCATTTTGTTCTAGGAATAGGAAGCGGTGCTTATCCGGCGGCAGTTTGTTCACTTATGTGGAATCGAAGATTGTCAGGATTTAGTATATTTGGAGATTGCCGCATAGAAAAAGAATTTCTAGAAGCGGTACACACATATTTTTCTGACATGATTCCAGATATGAATGGGGGAAATATGCCTATCCCTGCTTGGATTTTTGGTTCAACTGGAAACATCAGCTTACTTGCCGAGTTACTCAAAAACGCTGGTTGCTCAGGAGACAAGAGCCAAAATGGCAATACGTTTATTTGGAAGATGGCGTTTTCTACGGATGGAGAAATTAGGTTTAATCCAATGGAAGATGGTGAGCCGCCTGCAGAACTAATCATAAGCTTTTTAATGAATTATCGAAGGACAGACTCGCTGAGTGGGTGGATACAAAAAAAACAATTTTCAGAAAATATGGGTCTGGTAAAGTATGAAACAATTTTAGAGGGAAGACACCGTTACTGGCTTATCGCAACGCCTTTAAAAATGGACAAAAAGAAAAAATACCCGTTAGTCTTGGCTTTGCATGGATATACCGATACTGGCGAAGGTTTTGCTGAACGCAGCGGATGGTCTTTCCTTGCCCAAAAGTATGATATCATTGTTGCTTTTCCGACAGCTTATCCATATGATAGATATCAAGAGGGCGGGAGACTTTGCTGGCTTCCTGCTTGGAATTGCGGAATTTATCCTCGTGACGATAATTTAGATGATGTGGCATTCCTGAAGATAGTACTAAAAGAAACGCAGGAACGGTACGCGATAAATAAAAGCAAAATATATGTTACAGGCCATTCCAACGGATCACGGATGACACAAAAATTAATGCGTGAATTTCCTGTTTTTGCCGCTTATGGGCCTGTTGGTGCGACAGAAACGGCAAGGGATGGAAAACCATTCCCTTTTAGGGAGCCTGGTACGAGACCAACATGGTGCATTATGAGTCAATATGATGTAGGGGATGCGGCGAGACTTGAGCCGGATTCGGATACATTTAAGTATTTGAGTTATATGGCAACCATTAATCAGTGTGATTTAGCGCAAACAGAAAGATATACGGATGAAAATTTCAGTCATCACATATATAAAAATAAAAGCGGAAAACCAATTTTAAGATTTTCAATGCTGAAAAACTTTCCGCATGCTTATCCTCCAAAAATTGCAGAAATACTTTGGGACTATTTTCGTAAGTGGGAAATGGATAAAGACGGTGAACCGAGTTATAGGGGGATCGTTGAGCATCGACTTTAGCAGGAAGTAAAGCTTTTTGTCTTTGGCTTATTTCATATTCACTGGAAATTATCGGAATAGGATAATTTTCATAGTGATTGATTGTATAACAATGAATTGTAAATATTATTTTTGATGTTTATTTCTACAAGAACAGACTAAAAGAAACGAAGGTTAACTAATTTAAAATTAAAAAATTATATGATACCGCCATTAATTACAATTTACAGAACTGAGGAAAAATCAAAATATAATTCTGGTTTCCTAGGCGAACATTGCTCGCAATTATAAATTGTTGAATTGTTAGCCGAGGGATATTTTAGAGTATGCATAAGAAAAAAGAGAATAATAATGGTAAACCAGAAAGGGAAGTGCATCGGGGAGCCGAAAATCACTATACATAAGAGACGGCTCCCCAGAAGAGATAGCGCGAAATTGCGAAAACTTTAGGCAAGTTATCTGTAAAATATACACACGTATCAATGGATATCCAACAAAAGTTACGCTCGATTGGACGGATTTTAATGAACGCAAAAACTCTGGAATTTGATAACTAGTTCTGGGGCTAACCCCCGAAGAAGATCAAAAAAAGAGCAAAGCTGATATAAAACACATGCAGAAGTCCACGGTGAAAGCATCAACGGATTTGTAAACCGTGCCATAGACGAAACAATTGTGCGGGACGAAGCGGGGAAATAACCCGCTTTTTATTTTTGTGCCCTACAAGGCGATTTAAGGCGCTTTTCTTTTTTAGATGTAAAATTACCCTCTGAGGGAATAAAACCGTCTGTATCGCCCTTGTAGGTCAAAAGAACGCATGTTCCACAACCGTTTGTTTGTGAAGATTGTTTTTAAGGGTAGTTTTGAGCTTTCTCCCCTTCCCCCCAAGGGGAAGGGGGAATAATATATACTAATCTAATCTATACTGTGGATACCACTGGTATACCGAACTAGACACCAAATGACAACCATCGGTATCCATTTTGGGGAACTCCCCGCAGGTTTTATTATCGGTGGAACCTGCAACCCCCGGAAGCGTCTAACGACCAAGACCTACAGCGGATTTTGTGGCTAAATTCTAACCCCGTCTTGTCATGGCTGGCGGTGAACCGTTCCAAGGTCTAACCAAGAGCCGGGCGGCTTTAAGTTTATCTCGCTCATTGCTTTTCTTATCCATTCCCGGCCTTACGCTGCCTTCTTGCTTTCAGCTTTCGCTTACTCCCGTCTGCTTTCTCTTGATTTCCTCGACCTTGTGATTATATTGTAACACGGTAAACCGTACAAATCAATTGATATAATTGACAAGGTTTACCGTACATATTTGTGTAAAATTACACTGTTTACCATGTCTTTGTTGTGGTATAATAACATTGGGGAGGTGTAAACTATGCCATTATCAGAAGCAAGGAAAAAAGCAAATGCCAAATGGGATAAGGAAAATATGGCAACTTTAGCTTGTAAGGTTAGGAAAGAGGAAGCAGAAGCTTTTAAGGAATATGCAAAAGAGCAGGGTAAAACCGCCAACACTGTGCTAAAAGAGTATGTTTTTCAGTGTATCGATGAAAAGATGGAACGGGGCGAAAGGGAGGAGATCTGATTGCCAGTTATATCAATGTTTGCAGGAATTAAAATAACCATGTATTATGACGATCATAACCCGCCCCATTTCCATGCGGAATATGCAGGCCGAAAGGCTATATTTGATATTGTGGGCGGCTATGTAATCAGCGGGGCATTGCCCAGCCGTCAGTTGAAATACGTTCTCGCGTGGGCGGAAATGCACCAAGACGAACTAATGCAGAATTGGGAGCTGGCAAGGGCGGCCCAGGAATTACATCAGATTCAGCCGTTGATTTAAAAAGGAGGAGAAATACATGAATTATATACCTTCTGTTGTTCAGACTGTTGCGGGGGACGATTTCACCGTATATGTGTACTTCAATGATGGAAGCATACATCTTGCGGATATGAAGCCGCTGATCGCTGAGGGCGGCGTATTTGCAAAGCTGGCAGATGAAGTGTTTTTTCGGGAACGTCTTACCGTCATGAATGATACGGTGGCGTGGGATATAAGCGGGACAAGAGACGAAACACAGTGTATTGATTTAGATCCTTGCCGGCTGTATGAATACCCGATTGTCGGCGATCCTCTGAAAGACGCTGTTTGATTGGGTAGCAGAGATTACGGAGGACGATCAATGAACTATATCAAGTATCCTTCTGATGAGGCTGTGGAGGCCGCAATTAGGGACAAAGAACCAATGTTGATGTTGATATCTTTCGATGGGGAAACCGTCATTATGAGCCACATGGACGAAGCTGTGGAACACCATGTGTTATTGGCAAAGGTGGGGCTTCCTCAAAGTGATATAGATAAATATTTCCGGATAGTGCTGGACGATGAGGGCGCGGATTGGACGTTTGTCTGTCCTCCAGATTATAAAGGCATTACCGATAAGGTAAGGCGTATTTCTGAGTTCTACAAGGACGGATTCGCCGCTATTTCAAAGGCTATGCTTGGAATAGGGTATCTAGTTGGTATCAATATTCCACGGCGCTACAGGCGGCATTTGGACGTTTTGAACGAGGACAGCACGATTGTTTGAGGTGGAAAGATGAAGATATACACGATCATAGCCGGAGTAAACGGAGCGGGAAAATCGAGCCTTACCGGGGCGTTAAAGGCCGAAAGAAACGATCTGGGACAGATCGTTGACGTGGATAAAATAACCGCTTCACTAGGCGGCAGAGCGATAGAGGGCGGCAAAGCTGCGATCCATAAGATCAACGACTGCATGGAGCGGGGGATCAGCTTCACGCAGGAAACCACGCTGTCCGGCGTGCGTACAGAAAAGACAATCCAGAGGGCGAAAGAGGCCGGTTATTATATCAGGCTGTACTATATCGGCATTTCCTGCGCGGAGGAAAGTATAAAACGCATTGAAAACCGGGTAGAAAAAGGCGGGCACGATATCCCGTCAGAAGATGTCCACAGGCGCTTTGCGGGGCGGTTTGAAAGCCTTGTAAGGGTTCTTCCTTATTGTGATGAAGTCGCCTTATTTGACAACGAAAACGGCTTTGTGGAGGTTGCGGAATATACCAATGGGGAATTGATCTCCAAGGGGGATTATAGGCCGGGCTGGCTTCTGGATCTGGTGGAGGTCTTGGAGAAATAATCTGGGTGAAATGCATAAATTAAATATTATGTCTGACAATATATGTGATAATGTCAGAATTTACAGAAAAGAGGGCGGCAATCAACATGGCGAAATCTGGGAGACCGTATCAAGGAATGGATTGGTGGAGGACAACTGTTCGGTTATCACAAGACCATTCAAAAATTATTGGAAAGTATTGCAGAGATCATGAAAAGCCTCAAGACAGTGCAGCGATTAGAGCTGCAATCGATCTAATGGGAAAAAGCATGGAATTGTCAGACTTAATTGAAACAAGTTGTGTTAATTTGCTTGATATAGCAAAACTTTTTGAAAAAATTGATGGCGCTAATGCTCCTGTCTATGTGGAAGCACTAAAAGAGGCGGCGGCTTTATTATGGCTTTTTTGTTATAACGGTCAAATGAAGGAACCGTTAGATATTAAAATTAATGATTCGGTATTGTAGAAATTGCCTCAAGCTTACCTAACTATTTAGTGGGAGCGTGTCACAAATTGGAACCCTCCAGTGTTCGCCATTCAAGGCGAGCGTATTTGGCGGCCGAAAATTCGGCTGTCAATTTGGCGGCGGAAAATTCCGCTGTGAGTTTTAGCCATGTAGGGCGAAAAGGGTAACAAAAAAAAGCCGGGGGCGTAAACCCTCGGCTAATAAAATTTATATGAAGTTAACCGGCCTTTGCTTCCAGAGCTTCCAGGCGTTTTTCCAATTGCTCAACTTTTCTTTCAAGTTCCCATTGCTTTTCATGGGCCAGCTTGTAGCCATCGAATAGGGAATCAATGCGCTTGCCTACCTGATTTTCCACATAAACCTTCATGCGCTGTTCTGATTCGCTGATCATGGCTTGTGTAGTTTCTGATTGTTGCTGGATAATTTCCAACAAACTATTAGTTCTTTCATCGACAACCTCTAAAATATCATCACGCTGTTTTTCTAGCTTGGAATCAATCAACTGTGCAATTGCCTGTAAATCATTCTGATCTAGCATATTCTCACCACCTTGCCCCTATTTTAGCACAAGCCCGGCTGTGATTCAATGAAAATTTATGGAGCGGGATAGATAACAGGAAACAAAATCGGACAAATTGAGGGGGAAGGGTTTGCTTTCGCAGCCGTGGAATATCGCCCCACAATGATATAAAAATAATAGCCGCTCTGTCTGCAGCAGAAGCAGCTATCAAAAAAATAAAGGAGTTTAATCTTTGAATTTATTATACCACAAGTGCTCGGTTAAGTCAAACAATCGGTATGGTGAAGCGGGCGTTTTCTGGTGCTTATTTTTGGTGTTTATTTGGTGTTTATTTTTACAAAAACAGGCGAAAAGAAACGAATGTTTGCAAAGCTAAAATTTCAAAAAATCGCATGATACCGCCATTTATCGCACTTTACAAATGTGTGCAAAAGTCGTTTTGGAGAATTCAAGTCCCTTCGCTCGCACCATAACAAAAGATAAACTTTGATACAAAAATAGCCTTCTATATTTAGAAGGCTATTTTTGTATTTATGCGAAAAAACCCGTAAAACAAAGCTTTCAGCCTATGGGGTATTTTTTGAGGCTGTACGCCAGCACCCGAAATCCGCCGTCCGCGGTTGTGCTTTCTCGTGTAGGAACGCTTACGAGGCTACATGAATGGCCCCTCATTGTGTGACTGTACAGAAAATGGGGAAACGCTAAAAAGTATTCGGCTCTACCGTTCCTCAAAAATATCTGAACATTTTAGCGCCAGCCATTTTTGTCGGTTGGCGCTATTTTTATACTCTCTCGAAAGGCTATCTGCAATCCCCGCAGATTATATTGACCTCTCTCGTTTCCCAGATGATGGTGCTACAGCAGGGGCATATATTTAAAAGCGTAGCCGCCAGTTCCTTGATAGGTCGGTCAAGACATTCGGCACAGAGATTGATTTGCCAATACTTCTCGCCGCATCCGTCATCAATGTCTTTTTGGATTTCTGTGGCTGGCAGGACTGCAAGGTAAAGCTCATAAAGGGACGGGGAAATTCTTTAAAGGAATTGATTTTTAGTGTCATTTCCATTATAATAATTGGTATAATTTGGTTACTGGTTGTGGCATGCCGAAATGTTATTCCCTGGTGAAAATATGTGGGATTGGCCACAACATATGTAGACGGCGGGGAAGTAAATGATGAATAAGCCTGACTTTATTGCGGCGCTTGTTACAGTCAGGATTATGAAAGATAAAAACGAGTAAAGTAGCCGATATATTCATAGAGATTCCGACGGGGAATTTTGGGAGAAACGAAAGAATCACTCTTACAGGGCTTGGCGTTTTTGAGGCCCGAATTTAGAAAAAAGACTGTATTCCGCGCGAGCGTGGGAATACAAAATACAATAAACGGCGAAGGAGGCTTTTATGATAAAAAGAAAAAAGGATAAAAAAATAGTGCGTATGGCACCTCTGCTGCTTTGCTGTACGATTATATTCAGTTCTATCAATCTCCTTGCTTTTAGTGATAGCATGTCAGTGAATGCTAACGGACTGTGTTCCCATCATCCTGAGCACACGGTAGAGTGTGGCTACTCAGAAAGAATAGAGGGAACGCTGTGCTCCCACGAGCATTCGGAGGAATGCTATACACGGATCAAGAGTTGTGTCCATGTGCACACAGAGGAGTGCTCGCTGGCAAAGGAACCGGAAACAGCCGAAGGCGCTGAGAAATCGGAGGCGATAGTGCCGGCTGCGGCGGATGCCGAATCCTACGGGAATCCGGAGCCGGCCGGGTGCTCTCATGTCTGCTCGGCAGAAGCAGGCTGCATGACTGAACAGACCGTTTGCGTCTATGAGACAGGCGAGCGTGATAAAAGCTTCGGTTATACTGCGGCCATAGAAAGCTTCTGCAATTTCGTCTGTTCCCTTTGCCCGATTCAGGCGCGCGTCGATGCGCTGCCCGGGCCGGAAGAAATCAACGCCATGGACGAGGCGGCGCAGGCGGAAGTTCAGAAAGAAATATCCAGCCTTTACGAAATAATCGCAGAGCTGGATGAAGATAGCAAAAATAGTCTTGATCTGTCAAAGTTGACGGCCATATATGCATCTGCCGTCGAGGGCAAGAAGCTTATTGACGTAGGAAGTGCAATTCTGAAGGGCTGGAACTGGATGATTGCGAAGGAAAGCGACACCCACTTCATACTGCGGGTGCCCGGCGTGACCGAGGGTACGCCGTTGCCTCTTGAGAATAAGGCGCATTCTGCACAGTCTTTTAAAGGTATTTTTGGCGGCTTGGAGTTTTCCGTAACTGTAGATGGCGCGAATATCCTTGCGGGCCAGAATGTTTCCAAGTTGAATAACTGGAATGCTTACGAAACAACCAGTATTATAGACGCCGCCCAAAAGAACAATGGAAATGTTCCCCCGGGAACGTATGATATGATCATAGATTTGACAGATTTGGGCGGTGCTATTACCGGCTCGGAAGCAGGTATCAAGCATTGGAATGAAGTGAGCTTTGCCGACGGCAGCACGGCCTTTACCCTGACGGTGGTTTTGGGGCCTGAATCCGGCGACGATTCGCAGTTTACCCCATACACGATTCAGACGGTTAGCCCGAGCAATGTCAATTTCACGCTGTTTGATTACTGGGTGGATCAACAGACCTCCCACGACCACCCTGATGATGGAAGAAAGAATATCCGGGTAATCCCTACCTGCAGCAACCCCGCCTGTATTGGTGAGCATGAAAAAGTGAAAGCGCATGCAGAGTCGTTTTACAGCAGCGGTATCAATCAAGGCCACGCCGTCGTGTTTGGCCCAAACGGGCATCGGGAAGATAGAAATGAAGTTTTGGGCGACTGGAATTCCCCTACCGGTGCAGGCGGCGCTTCGCTGGGAATTGTGGCGAAGCAGCTGAATGATGATGGATATCCGGTCTTAGATTTGGATCAGGATGAAATTAATACAAAAGACTTAGTGAAGGGACGAAATGCAAAGGAATCGCTGGAATATCTGTTTTCTCTCGAGGAAAGCGATTCAAAAGCCGTTTATCCTAATGCAAATGGCCTGTTGAAGATCGATCCGGATACAGGCAACTATATTTTCCTCCTATTTTGAGGAGGAAAATACATTCAAGGTATACGAAAAACCGGCGGTGGTGGGCGGAGGCTCGGAAACGGGACAATTTTTCCCGTTCAATAAGCCTTCTCAGGTGTTTACCATTGATGATACGAATGGATTCCAGGAAAAGGTGATGAAGGACGCGGAAGGGAATACGGTAGACAAAAAAGGGAATCCGTATCGGCCGGACGGTGGGCAAGACGCCTTCTTCAACCACTATTTTGGCATGACCATGGAGGTGGTGTTCCAGCAGCAGCCCAAGGGAAAAATCAGTAACGCTGCGAACGCGAAGGACATGGTCTTTAAGTTCACCGGGGACGACGACGTATGGATTTTCATCGACGATGTGCTGGTGGCCGACCTTGGCGGCATCCATGCTGCCTTGAGCGTGGAGATCAACTTCGCCACCGGCGGTATCGTGATCGACCGGAAAGATCAGTTCAGTAACACGCAGTCCAAGACACGGGTTACGTCTACCATCAAAAAACAGTTTGAGGAGGCTTTGGGGGAGAATAATTTCAACGCCGCCGATTTTAAGGGCGATACCTTTGCGGACAACACTGTTCACGAGCTGAAAATGTTCTATATGGAGCGGGGTAATTTTGCCTCTAACCTGGAGTTTTCTTTCAACCTTGTAGAGCCGCGGTTCAGCCATATCGCCAAGGTGGACCAGAAGGGCGACCCCCTGGGCAGAGTGGAGTTTGAACTGTATGAGGCGAATACTGATTTTAAGGTAGCCGAGGACGCCGATGCCATTGCCACCCTCACCACAAGGGAAAACGGCTCTGTAGATTTGGTCACATATGATGGGGAGGGTAAGCCTATCCCCATTGTGCTCGAGCCGGATAAGAACT
>OHEC01000508.1_pt1 | contig 20499 bp, 14 predicted proteins | sample 1567141 | NCBI WGS metagenome assembly OHEC01 (sample SAMEA3879567, study PRJEB24766) | human gut metagenome | biome: human-associated habitat; feature: feces | place: USA | collected 1985/1987 | reverse complement strand
ATTCCTGCCCCTCGCCAGAGTAGATATAACCGCCACATTCATAGCGTCCTTTATTTTCTTTGACAAAGGCTCTTGCACCAGCGAAAACTTCGTCCTGCGTAGCCTTTGGTATTTCATCATAAGAAGCTCGCACGTTATCACATTGCCAGCCAAGATGTACGCTCAATCTCTGCCAGACAACAAGCTGTCTTAAAAGGTAGGCGTGATTGTTGCTTATTCCGCTGTGGCTGTCTGTGTACTGTTTTACATATTCGATAGATAAGGCAACGTCGCTTATCTGGTCGGCACTCATACGGGTGCTTGCGTCAGCTCTGGTCTTGTAACCATTCTTAAAGTCTGTGTTAATGTCGATACAGTAAGCGTCCTCGCCCTCAACGGTCAAATGTCCCTCATTAAAGGTAGAACCAATCGAACCGTCATTCATTACTTTTTCAACGATACCGACACGCTCTTTTGACTCCGTCCAGTATTGCTTACTTTCTGCATGAACGGGTGTAGTCGGTAAAGCAGTAACGACAGTTGCAAGAGCTAAGAAGCCCATACACAATCGTTTCCATGTCTTTTTCATAAATCTAATGCTCCTTTCATTTTTGGTAATAAAATAGCCGTCCAATAAGAACGGCTGGAAATAGAAAAGGAACGTCATTTTAGGCGTTCCATAGTCTATAAAATATTCAATTTTTTTACTGATGTGTTACTCATCAAAATCTCAAATCAAGGTTATTTGACACCAATTTTGACACCAAATTTTTGTATATTGACGATTTTTGATGAAATGTGATAAATTCATAAAACCCGTAAAAAGCCTGTAAATAAGCACTTTACGGCACTCTATGAACTAAGACAAAAGCTACGCTGTAATAACAAGAGGTGAGTGCTAATTATTTTGTGAAGATTTTGTGAAGCCTTGATTTTACGGGCTTCACAGGGATTTTTCACTTGCTTTCGCACTCGATTTTCTTGATTTGACCACATTTTTACGACAAATTCTTGGAAAAATATATTCGTCTGATTTTCTTACCACATTTTACGACAACAACTTATGGTTTATACCACAGCAGGTACAGTTCCCGGCAGATTCATTTTAGACATCTCGTTTTCCACGTGAGACTTCTCTGCAATATGATTGTAGACATTCATTGTGATCTGTGCATCTGAATGGCCCATAACATACTGCATAACTTTGGGATTGACATTGTTCTCACCCAGTCTGGTACATCCCGTATGACGAAGGGTATGCGATGAAATAGGAGGCATCAGCTCCGGCTCTCGCTTCTCTTCTTCTGCCAGTTTGCTTTCTTTCTTATTATAGGCATTGACAATATTTTTCAGAAAGCTGTTCACTCCCGCCGGCATGATTGGACGTCCATGCTTTGTATTGAAGATGAATCCACTGCGTCCACCGATCTCTACATTACTCTGCAAACCAAGCATCAAGTTCAGCTCTCTCTGTTTACGGAACGCATCATATACCATCTGTGTCATAGGAATGTCTCTGATTCCTGCATCCGTTTTGGTTTCTGAATCATGGAAACAATATCCTTCATCACCTTCATAATATACAAGCTGTCCACCTACATGGATCTCCCGATTCTTCATATCCACATCTGACCAGGTTAATCCAATGGTTTCACTCACTCTCAGGCAAGCCCCAAACATAACCTGCATCATTGGAAGATGAGGCTTATACACATTACTCTGTTCAACATACTTCAGAAGTTTTTCCTGCTGTTCCAATGTCAGTGCTTCTTTCTCTTTTGCCGGAGCCCCATAATCTCCAAGTGTTCCAGTTACCGGATTCTTACGGATAATCCCATCTTCCACTGCCAGTTCAAAACTGGGATTCAATAAGCCATAAAGGCCTTTGATTGTACTGTGTGCCAGTCCTTCATCTGACAATGCGGAAAAGAACGTTCTTACGTGAGATGTCTTAAAATCCAAAACACGAATATTCCCCAAAGTATTTCGTATCCGATAATCCCACATACGGATATAATTCTTTTTCGTTCTTTCCTTGATATTCTTTGTTGCCATGTATCGCTCAAACAACGTATTTACGGTCAGCTTCTTGACTGAGGCGTCTGTAATAAGCAGATCATCCATATCCTTATTGATCTTCTTTTCCATTTCTCGCAGACTCGCCAGATCAGCTGCATAAACCGAATTACGCTTTCCGGTAATTTCATCCTTGTAGCGATACTCATAACGTCCATCCGGACGCTGGTATTCACCTGTTTTTAAATTTCTTCCTTTATTATCTTTTCTTGCCATATCAATCATTCCTTTCACTTCATTTTTCGTTATTCGGAATGATTTTTGTCCTGTCGGTATCAGTCATTTACTGCCTGATATCTGCTCACAGATTAACATAATATTTTATGATTTCCAAGGGTAAATTCCTGCAAAATGCTAATTTTTATCTGCCTAGTTTACAGGAATTTTTCCCTTTTTTACTTTTCATTCCGAAGGAAAGTTGTTGTATTTTATCTTCTCATCTTTCATTACACTGCCATTGCATCAAGATATTTTTTTATCTTATCCACGTTATAAAGAACACGTCTTCCAACAATCACTCTTGCTTCTGCATAGTCTGCAATTTTCTTTGCAGTTACTTCTCCGCAGGATAAAATTGCCATTAATCCTTCAATATCTACCGTCAGACGATTCTCAGCCTTATACTCTGTTGTTTTTCTCATGATGCACATACCTCCTTTCCTCCGTATTCTTCTGCATCACCTCCCAGACAGCGGTTATGTCCGTTGTCAGTACATCTACTTTTTGTTTGGACTTCTTACGATGATTTTCCATTCTGTTCGGCGTGTTGGCTTCCATTCATACACCTGCTGTCAATGTTACAATCAACCTCTATCAGAATTATTCTGAATGTCAGCAGCTTCTTTCCAAACATACCGACCGTTTCCGGAGTATCTTCAACGCTCCCCATAAAAAGCTATGGATCTTGGCATCTGTGTTAGCTACATTTTCTATAAAGGAAAATATGGTGTACAGCTCATTCAATTTTCAAGGTACAAGAAGGATTTTAAATATCCCCTCATCTATACAGCCCTGCGAGGGTAAAATGTTATTCGATTTTTGGAATTTTAAAAAATCCTTTCACTAATAAAGCCTGACAGAAGCGATTTACCAACCTGCTTTTGCGATAATTCACAAAATATTTACATTTCAGCTTTTACTTTCGCTTTAATGCGAACTTTACTGTTCTGTTATTATAGTTCGCTTTAATGTTAATGTCAAGCATTTTATTCGCTTAGTTGCGAATGTTTCTGTTTACATTCTGAGATTTTGATAGTAAAATGGAATTATCAAATAGAAAGCAGGAAATCTGATATGACAATTGGTGATAAAATAAAAAAAATCCGGACATTCCGGAATATGACACAGGCAGAACTCGGTGCAGCTCTTGGCTGGGGCGATAAAGGTGCAAACCGCCTTGCCCAATATGAAACTAATTACCGGGTTCCCCGTAAAGATCTGGTTACTGAAATGGCTAAGATTTTGGATGTGAATCCACTGACACTGCATGAACCAACTACGATGAATGCTTCTGAACTGATGGAAATCCTGTTCTGGATTGACGAATTTAATCCTGGCATGATTAATCTCTTTCAATTAGAGACTTATCCAAGCGAAAAATCAAATTCCAGTGGCGATACCGCTATCCGCTACCATGATTCTGATAGTTGGCCTGCTCATCCGCCTATTGGTATGTGGTTTAATTATGGGATTCTCAATGATTTTCTAAAAGAATGGACACTTAGAAAAGAAGAACTGACATCTGGTGCGATTACCAGAGATGAATATTTTGAATGGAAAATCAACTGGCCACAGACCTGTGATGATTGTGGTAAACGGGAACCGTCGAAACAGTGGCGGAAATCAAGCGAGTAGAGCTTAGTGAAACTTAGCAAAACTTAAATTTATTATATTTTTTTCTTTTTACTCAAGGAAAAGGCACTGAAAAACCGATAATCCATTGTTTTCAGTGCCTTTTTTGCATATTTTTCTATTAAGATTCTCTCACATGCTTATATAGGTGAAACTTAGCGAAACTTAAATTATGCCCAATATGGAATGTACTTTTTATATCTTGGTGCTGTATCCGGGTCCATTACTTTAATATATCCACCTTCGACAGCACTGGTAAGAAGTCTTGATGCCTTGGCCTTCTCTTTTTCTCCCAGACCAAATATTTTTCGAATATCTGAATTAGAAATACCTTCAAAATTGACATATGCTAGACACGCCTGCATATAGCAAGTCCGCATCCGATCTTCTTTGGTAGTTAATTCAAATGGTACTTTTGCAAACAATATTGCTTTTGTGAATTGATTATTCTGATTTTCAATTCTCGGAGCAAGCAGCTCATTTTTACCGGTTGCTTCAACAATCTTATCATAACCACTGCCACGCTCCTCACAAATACCACATTTGTGCATAAATCCGGCAATGTTTTCATTTCTGGATACTGGCACCGAATCTACAATTCTTTCGATTGCCACCAATGGTGCTCCGGCATTTGAAAACTCGATTCGATTTTTAAACACCTCCACCATTGGATTCGTTCCCCTTTGCTGAAGATCCTGATGTATCATAGCATTTGCCAGCAACTCGCGGATAGCGATTTCTGGAAAACTGACAACAGATTTTCTCGTAGCTTCCACAATGACTTCTTCTTGCGGAATAATTGTCATAATATACTGCACGATTTCTTCATGTGAAAATGCATAACCTGCACAAAATTCCTTTTCTCTTATAGCATCCAATCTGGAATTTTCCTTGTACCAAATAACTCGAACCGATCTCCTATGCAAAGATTCGAATTTTTTCAAATCTTTTGCAATCATCAAAGCACCCATATTCGTGATATCCCATGTCCCAGCGTCATTTTTCATAATAAATTTTTCATGTTGCAGGTCTTCTAGTACCTTATCTCGATTTCTCGGAATCGGCATTTCAAGTTTGTCATAATATTTAGAATAATCCAGTAATGACACCATTTCATCCTCATTCAGATTTCCCATCGCAATTCGCAATTCATATGGTGTGGAATCAAATGTTCTCCACAATTCTCTTTCTTTATCCGGATACTCTTTTAAGTTCTTTTTATTTGTTCCAATTCTTATATATTCCCCACCAGCGAACTGTACCGGCTGTTTTTCTGCACAAGGAATCTCCATCAGCACAACCATTCCTTCATCCATCGGAACCTCAAAAAATCGGAAATTAATTCTTGGTGAAAGCATCCTGGAAAGCCATGCTTCCAATTCCTCATTTCCCTTTTTCATTTTGCGATACTGAAATTCAGTGCCTACAATTTTGTGCGTTGCATCATCCACACCCCAAACAAGATATGCTTTTGGTCGTTCGCATAATGCTGCTGAATTGCTCAAAGCAGAAATATATTCACCAATCATCTGTGGCTGTTTATTATTACATTTAAATTCTACCCACTCAGTCTCATCCGGAAGTTTTGCAAGTTCCCGGACAAGGCTTTGCAGATATTCTACTGATCGTATTGCCATAAAATCACCCTCTAACTTTGCAATTAACACTATTTTGAAAGAATATCTCGAAAATTAGCATAAACCATCTTAATAATGTCTGGTTCATTATAATATCGTGCAACTAACTCGTATATTTTTATTAAGTTGTTAAATGTGTACTTTTTTCCATCAATTTTTGTAAACGGTCCATCACTTTCAATTAATACTCTTGTTTTTGGTATCAAATACAATTTTTCTTTATTCTTTTCATTTGTTACCATGTTAGAATTAAGTGAAAAATAACATCCTATATCCACTAATTGTTGCAATTGCTCTCCGTTTCCATTAAACCAATGAATAATGCACCTACGAGGACGATATTTTTTCAAAATAGATATTGCTTCTTCCTCCGCTCTTCTAAGATGCACAGACATTAATTTATCCTTTTCTGCACACACTCTTACAATTTGCTCAAAATACATACATTGTTTATTACGCGAAATATAACTTTGTCTTGAAAAATCAAGTCCTATTTCTCCTACATAATTAGTTGTATTTACCAATTGCATAAAATCATGAAAATCCGCATCTTTCAGTGATACATCCTGTGGATGGAATCCAAGTGCAAATTTCAAATATTTTGTTTCCGGATATATGCGTTTACAGGATATATATACTCCAGGCGAATTCGTCATGCACAATGTATATTGTTTTCTTTCATTTATTCCGTCATATATTTTCTGATGCTCTTTGTAATAATCCAGATGAAAGTGTGTATCAATAAGGTGTTGAATCATAATCCCAGATACTCCTTCATTCTCTGATCTGCGGAAAAAAGTTGTACTAAATCCTCTATACTTTTCTTGTATAATGATAAAAATTTTTCAACTTCCTCTTCTGTTAATTCTCCTACGCATCTAATATATCTTTTTAATTCTTTATCCGAAGAATGTTTACAACGATAGATACTTCCAAGCACCGCTCTTAAATCTGCACTCTTCTCACTTTCTTCATATTCTATCAAAAAATCATAAGCTTCTCCCTGATAAGAATATTTTTTTATCTCATCTATGTCCAAAAGTGAACTTTTGCGTATCAAACACGGATAACAGTATCCGCAGTTTACAGGATATTCTTTAGAGCCCTTTTTATTATATCTTGCTAAACAAGGATGTGAGCATGAAATTGTATCTGCATAACAGCTTTTAAATGCATCTGTATCTTTAACTTGTCCTACAATCTCTCTCTTTGTATTGTACGCAAAAAAATTAGTAATAGTATTCTTTATTCCTACCTGTTCTAAGATACCATTAAATTGTCTTAAAAAATATGGGTGAGTAGTTCTTGTACTGCAAGTCCCTTTTCTTCCTCCCGTTAGTGGAATATTGAGTCCGATGAATCCATTTTCCGGAATATAAACCGGTACATTTTCTCCTAAAATACCAGCCACGCTAAGTGCTGCACATAAAAACAGTAATGACCTGCCACGAGAAGTATTTTCGCTCCCCTTTAATATTCCTTCTTTTTCACTTATAGGAGCTCTGGAATTTGCTGTAAAACTAATAAATTTAACAGATTGTTCTGGATAAAGATCCTGAAAAGTCCTGACAAATAAATTCTGTCTTTTTGCAAGTTTAGGATATTCATTATGTCCAACCAGGCAAGGAGATCCCCCTTCTTCTAATAGTCTAATTGCACCACAAAAAGAATCCAATCCTCCTGAAAACAAACATACACAATCACAATCCTGAACATTCAAATGAATCCTATTTGCATGCTCTCTATAGCTATATATTACTTCGCTTTTTCTAAATACAATATGCCAATGATCTCCCGTTAAAAATCCAAGCATTTTTTCCCATTGTAAGCCCGTATCCTTCCATTTATCATATTCCAATACCGGAATTGATACATTTATATCTCTAGTCCAACAATTTTTAAACCTTCTTCTGGATACTCTTTTGTCTAAAGCAAAAATACTCAAACCTATTATAAATAAATCCTCATATATTGCAGGAATCTGCATTTGGTCCATCCGGTACCAGCTATTCGTTATATTTGTAAATATCGTACTATATTGTTTTCGATTAATCGAAAAAACATATGCATCTTTCCATTCGCCATCTGGCTTTTTCTCTTGTTCCTTATCAACCCAAAACCGCATTTCTACTCCTCCCCATAATACTTTTCAAATACAGACAAGGCATCTCTTAATGCATCCTCCACGATTTGTGATGTTCCCATGTTAGAAAAATCAACCGATTTCAAATTATCCAAGTTCAAATCACCGTCAATACTATTTTCTATATATTCATGCATATCATTTAAAATTGCAGATGTTTGTGCAGGTGTTTTCCCTTTGGATATTTTTTCTTCATATCTAAAATCAAAATTTTCTTTTATGTATTCTTTCAACATTTCCTTCAGTAATATATCAACTGAAACATTCCCTATATCCGCAATATCTTCTATTTCCAAATTATCCATAGCCTGTGACAATGCGTCTGCTGCCATATTATCTTCTACAGATGCTCCAGAATTTGTGAATTCATGCAGTAATTCTGTCCAAACAACTTCCGACGGCTTCCCTATAAGATCCTCTCTATTATATTCACGCAAAGCATTGTCCAGCCCACCAGACGCAACTTTTTGTGCAAAGCCTAAAGTTCTTGCAGCTGCCGATTGAAAACTACCACCTGTCGACATATCTGTTTTCATTGCTGTAGCATATTTACTAGCAGCTTTCGCTTTAGAATCAAAGTCTCTATTATTTATAAAGGCCGTCACTGCTCTTTTTGCGGTTGACCAATGCGATGTTGTTGGTGCTATATATCCTTTTGATGTACCCATATTAGCTTTTCCTCTGCTCTTTTATTTCTGTAATCTGCTCGTCTGTTAACGTTCCTCTTTTTACCATGGTTTCTAATACAGTATTCATATTTCCCGTATCACTATTATACATTGTTCTTAATGCAGCCATATCACCTGCTTTAATTGGAACTGTTGATTTTCCAATTGCATCCACTATTTTTCCTTTATATGCATCAAAATTCAAAAACAAATCTCTTACAACAAAAAATTTCATTTCACCTTTTTCGATTTTTGATACAACAACCTTAAATGTATCCGCAATTTCTTCTGCTCTCAACTTTTCCATATCTTTTATAATAGCCACCATTTGACCAGATTTAGCTCGTCCAATTCTTTCCAAAATTTCTTTCGTATTTTTACTGAATCCAGACTCGTCAATACTAGATCTTTTCAAATTTTCTCTTGTCAAATAAAAATATTTTTCCAATCGATATTTTTCTAATTCAACAGGTTTGCATTCTAGCCACTTTTTTATTTGTGATGTGTTCCACGGATTCTGAGCATCAACATTTCCCTCCATCACTTTTGTTCGAATTTCCTTAAATTCTTTATTTTCAGTATCAAATTCTTTATTCCATTCATTCAATTGTATAAACAAGTCATTATCCAACTTTTGCAACACTAATAATTTGGCTAAAATGGAAATATCAATTTCATCACCATAATAAATTTTTGCCAACTGGCGTTTGGTAATAAATGTGTTCAAAAAGCGTTTTGCCTGGCGTGGATTGCCTTTCAATGTAGATGCAACAATTTCTCTTATTTCATCAATAATTTTCGCCGTCTCATTAAAAGCTGTTTGTCCTCCATCCTGCCAATTCAATCCTAACTCACCAATCGACTTATTAATTTCTTCTAGCGTAATTACATCCCCAGAAATTGTTCTTTTTTCTTCGAATATCTTATCTATTAGATGCTTAAAACTCTCTTGTTCCAAATAGCTTTGTGTGACCAATAATAATAGATAATTTTGTATATCCTTTGCCGATAACTCCGGGATATATATTGGCAATTGAATAATTTTTTCAATGTATTCTTTGTCCAGTTCTACATCAAATCCATTCATTGGTGGATACTTTTCACGGATAGAGTACTTTATAACATTTTCATCTGCAGCAATAATAAAAGTTGTCCTGTCAACGGACAAGAATAGTTTAATTACTTCCAATATTTCAATTATTCGTTCTGGACGACATCTGTCTAAATCATCTATCATTACAACTACATTTTTAATATCGTCACTTTTCAATGCATCAGAAAATTCCTCTCTAAATTTCCTGATATTGTTTATCGTGCTTTCATCATTTGATGCATCTTCCTCTTTCCAATATTCATCTTTTAATGACTGTATGGAATTTGCTGCATTTTTGACTGTATTTCCAATTTCTTCAGCACTTCCCGTTACATTTAACAACATAGGCAATGGATTTCCTGTTGCCACGCTTGCAACTACAGGTGCAAGCGTGGATATTGCTTTTGTTCCTAACTTAAACCAGTCAACTCTTTTTATTAATTTGCCCAATTTCTTTTTAGTTTCTTCTACAGGAACTTCCTCTTTAAGTTCCTGTAATAAAGCCTCCATAATTGCAGTTTTAGCATCGTCATATGATTCAAACATCCATGCATTAATAGTTACACAAATAATTCCATCCTGACTCTTAAGTTTTTCACCTATTAACTTCAATAAGGTTGATTTTCCTGCACCCCATAATCCAAACACACCAACTGTCAATGGATTATATTGTTCATTTTTTGCAATATCGGCAATTATTCTTGCATACGGCTCATAAAATAAAATATCAATATCTGACGCATTATCTAGCCACATAAAAACCCTCCCTTGCCTTTTCATACCATCATAGTTTCTTTTTTATTTCCCATATTTAACCGGTTCTTCCGCCACCATTTGAACCTGCTCATCTCGTTCAACTTTCCGGTAATCCACAGTCTTTTTTGACCGCATTTCCCTATAAATCACCCCTGCTAACGCACTCATTACAGCATCGTACTTGCTTTTGTCCTCAAACAGTGATCCATAACTGTCCTGGGCCTCCATATAGCTTTCCATTGCTGCATTTCCAAACGCTGATGGAAAAATACTTTCCGTGAATATTCTTGGATCAGAAGTGCGAGCCGAGCTTGCCAGTTTATCATCTTCAATCAATTTATCATGTAAAGCACCCAGCATTACCCGATCACCTTCTGAAAATTGTCCTTTATACTTTTCATTAATCTTGTCCAATATTTCATCCAATGTACTTTTCTGTCTGTTCCCCTGTACTCCTTGCTTCTTGGACGAAACATACTGACCATCAATTTTATCCAGTGTTATCGCACCTTCAAATGTTTTCTGCAGCTTATAATATTCCAGTTTCAATTTTCCATCCAGATCGACTGGCTCTTCTTTTTCTTCTGGAAGCAGTCCAATCAGGTAACTCAGAAACAGGTATTCCTTATGCATATCTTCATCAAACATACGAACTACCTGTGTGATATAGCTGTACCATCGGATCAGCTTTCTTACCAGTCTTCTGAATTGATATCGTTCTTCCGGATTCTTCAAATTGTACCTGTCTGCTATCGGTTTCAACACACTCGTCATTTTTCCCATGGCAGTTGCATCTTGTTTTCCCGGATGATTCCATACGTTTATAAAAGCATTAATATCATGCTCATTATAAATCGCATAATCCAAAAGTTCTTTTTCTGTCTGGTAAATCAAATCCACATTTACTTCCTGCTCAAGGCTTGTCTCCTGATAAAATGGTTGAAATGCTTCCAGAATATCCTCTTTCTTATTTGCGAAATCCAACACAAATGTATCTACTTTTCCAGGGCAGGTGCGGTTCAAACGTGATAATGTCTGCACAGCCTTTACATTTTTCAATTTTTTGTCCACAATCATAGTATGTAGCAAAGGCTCATCAAATCCTGTCTGATATTTTTCTGCAACAACAAGGACATTAAAGTTGTCATGAAACTCTTCCTTGGTCTGTCCTTCTGATATATGACTTCCATCTTTTCTTACATTTAGTCCAGACTCTGTATATTCTTCGTCACCATCCTGCACGCTGCCGGAAAATGCCGCTAAAATATCCATATCTGCATAATGCCGTTCTTGAATATACCGTTTAATTTCATGGAAATATCGAACTGCAGCCAGTCTGGAGTCTGTAACTACCATCATCTTCCCTTTTCCTCCAATTTTATTTTTGGTCGTTTCCCGAAAAGTTTCTACAATAATTTGTGATTTCTGGCTGATATTATATGGATGCAATTTCTCATACTTTTTGATAATCTTTGTTGCTCTGCTCTCCGGAAGCTCTGGATTTTCCGGTGTATCTTTTGCTATCTTGAAACAAATACTGTATGTCATGTAGTTCTGCAGTACATCCAAAATAAATCCTTCTTCAATCGCCTGTCTCATACTATAAATATGAAATGGATGAAAACTTCCATCAGTCCATTGGCTACCAAACATCTCTAATGTCGCTGGTTTCGGAGTCGCTGTAAATGCAAAAAATGATAAGTTCGGATGCTTTCCATGTGTCAGCATTTCCTGAACAAGTTTATCATTTCTGTCAATTTCATCTTCTGCTTTCCCCTCTATTTCTGCATATTCCCGTAATGCTGCCTCTGTATCTGCTAATGTGGCCTTCAATTTCATTGCCGAACTTCCAGTCTGTGAAGAATGTGCTTCGTCAACAATGATCGCAAAGTTTCTTCCGGCCACCTTATCCACTTCCTGATAAATCACCGGAAATTTCTGCAAAGTAGTTACAATAATTCTTGCACCATTATTAATTGCATCTCTCAAATTTTTTGAATTCTTTTTATCATCAATCGTCTCTACTGCACCTATCGTATGGTCAAATCCTGAAATCGTTTCCTGTAGCTGAGCATCTAGCACAGTTCGATCTGTCACTACAATAACACTGCTGAAAACAGATATATCATTGGCATCATGCAAGGATGCCAGTCTATATGCTGTCCAGGCAATCGAATTTGATTTTCCAGATCCGGCACTGTGCTGAATCAGATAATTGTGCCCCGATCCTTCTTCCCGTACATCTGCAATTAACTTACGCACCACATCCAACTGATGATATCTTGGAAATATCAGTGTTTTCTTTTTCGTAACCTGCTCTGTGTCATCCGGCAACCGTTTCTTTTCTTCTTTGATTTGCAAATGGATAAATTTCTGAATGATATCCATCATACTATCTTTCTGAAATACATACTCCCAGAAGTACGCCGTCGGATAGCCATTCGGGTTTGCCGGATTTCCCTTTCCGCCATCCTTTCCGGCACCATTTGATCCCTGATTGAACGGTAGAAAATATGTATTTTTTCCCTCTAGCTTTGTTGTCATCCAGACTTCCAACTGATCAATGCAGAAATACCCTAAAATTCTTTTATTGAACTGAAAACAAATTTCTCTTGGATCACGATCATACATCCACTGTCGTTTTGCATGATCTACGTTCTGTCCGGTATACTGATTCTTTAATTCCAATGCAAATACCGGAATTCCATTCACAGCCAGAACCATATCCACAGAATTGTGTGTATCATTGGAATAAAACCATTGTCTATTACAGGTAATCTCATTCTCTTCGTATAAAGACATCGCCGTCTGATTCAGACCTGATTCCGGTTTAAAATAGCAGACTTTAAATGGAATTCCTCTGTGCTTGAAGCCATGGCGTAATACAGAAATGAGTCCATCCATATCACAGGCATTATTGAACGCAAGACAAAATTTCCGCTCCGGATCCACTTTGTTTTGCAGCAAAAAACGCTTCCATTCTTTCGGTTGTGTTTTCTGAATAAACCGTAGCAAAGTATCTTTGTATACACCAAGCTGCGAATCATATGCATCTTGATTGTGTGTATATCCACCTGCTGGCGACAAAAAAAATTCTTCAATATCCGATTCAAAACGTTTCTCTGTGGTAACATCTATGCTCAAATTTCCGGCACCTCCTTCTTCCCGGTGACATATTCGTAAATCAGGGATTTTTTGTAATTTTCCAGTTCACTTATAAACTGCTCTTTCTTAAAAATAACATTTTCAATACAACCACATTTTTCTTTTAAATAATCTACAATTTCATTCTGCTCATCTATACTTGGCAAAGGAATTGTGAATGCTAACACCTTACTTGAACTTGTGCATGCAAGATTCGTTGTTTTCACCGCAGTAACATCAAAATAAGTACGTCCAACAGATGAAGCCGTTAAATATTCTAAATAATGTGGATTTAACAGTTTCTCTTTTACTTTAACAGCAAAAATGTGATTCTGATGCAAACATGGTGTAATTCGTCCATCCCATACACAACCGCGTCCCAGCTTATCCCTGTCCCCTCCTTCTGTCATAAGAACTTCTCCAGCTGATAAGCTATATTTCTCTATTTCATCTTTACTTACTTGAAGAACAGCAATATCATTCGTATCTACATAACCATCCTGGACATTTGCTACTCTTAAATATGGCATTTCAACTAATTCAGTATCTTTTGAATATGTTTTTCCCAATGTAATCCCAGATCTTATACTTGCACAATGTCGTAGTTGTGTTACTTTCCATGAAGCCGGAATTTTACCTATCCACTCAATTCCGCTCTCCTTCATCGTATCATTTTCATTGATCCCTTTTGTTACAATTTGTGTAATAAATGACTGTTTTAAATTTCGATATTCCTCGATAGATACTTTAGCTTTTTCTATTGCTAAATTTATTTTCTCACATTGTCCATCTAAAAAATCTGCAATTTTATCTTGCTCGTTCTCCAACGGTACCGGAATTTTATAGTTAAACAATTCTTCAATTCCTAGGGTCCATCTATTCTCAAAAGAAACACCTTTCCCATGTGCAAACATTGCCATTGACCAGTACTGTGTTTTAAAGTAATAATCATAGAATCTTGAACTATAGCCACTTTTTGCACGAAGATTGATATAAGCTGGACTAATAACTCCTTCAACCATTGAAATACTACAATTAGCACCACTGTATAAATCCATTGGATTCAATAACAAATCCCCAAACTCTACAAGATTATAATTGTAATAGCTTTCTGCTATTTGTCCTTCATTTTTTGATAAATCACGTACTTTTACTCCTGCCCTTGCAAGAGATAAAACAACAGGATTTTCTTGATGTGCTTCTGCTTTTTTTCGAACAAATGCATTTTTTACACGTTGCACATTCCAATTTTTCGGTATCTCCCCAATCCATTCAACCCCAGAATCTTTCATCTCTCTACTCATATCATTCACCCCCAAACAAAGTATCCAAACTGCTCTGAATTTCCAGTTCCAGTTCATGCAGACGCACTGCGATTTCTTCCACTGGTTCTGGTGCCTGATATTCATAGAAATATCTTGTCATTGGAATCTCATATCCTTTTTTTGTCTTCTTCTCATCAATCCATGCTTCCGGTGCGTATGGTAATACTTCTCTCTTAAAATACTCCTTGATATCTTCTGTCAGTGGCACATTTTCTGTATCACGCAGAGATATATCTGCCACAGGCTTGCCTTTCTTTATTACAATTTCTCCATTTTCATCTCTATGGGGTTGTTCTACGACAATCTTCTGGTATCCAAATTCCTCTGTATCGAATATTTTGCTCTGGCAATAAATACCTTCCTTATCTCCATATACAGCATCATTTTCAAATGCACCATATGCCTTTACAATCAAATCACGACACTGATCCGTAATATCATTTCTTTTTGTTCCAATACTTTTTCTTCTTGCTTCATAACAATGTGATGCATCTATCAACTGCACTTTTCCAGTTCTATGCAACGGTTTATCCTTGGAACAAATCCAGATATAGGTACTGATGCCTGTATTCATAAACATATCGGTTCCTAATTGCACGATTGCATCCAGCCAGTCATTTTCAAGAATATATCTTCTGATTTCTGACGGTCCGCTTCCCGCATCTCCGGAAAACAGTGGTGAACCGTTCTGAATAATTGCCATTTTCCCATTTGGTGCAAGCTTTGAAAGACCATTTAATACAAACAACTGCTGACCATCTGATATTTTCGGAAGTCCCGGTGCAAATCTTCCCAGATCACCTTTCTTTGCTTCTGCTTCCACTGCTGCCTTTTCTCTTTTCCAGTCGATTCCAAAAGGCGGATTGGAAATGATATACTGGAACTGATAGCCACTAAACTGATCTTCTGACAAAGTATCACCGAACCTCATATTATTCGGATCACCACCCCGAATCATCATATCTGCTTTTGCAATCGCAAAAGTGGACGGATTGAACTCCTGACCAAAACAGGTAACGCCAATCTCTGTATTTAATTCCTGAATTCTTTCTTCCATACAGCTAAGCATCTGAGAGGTTCCCATTGCCATATCATACACAGTTACATTTCCCGCCTTACTCAGATCCGCATCGGATAAAAGCAAGTCTGTCATCAAATAAATGATATCTCTACTGGTAAAATGTGCTCCTGCTTCTTCACCGAAAGACTCTGAAAATCGCTTTACCAGATCCTCAAAAATATAACCACAATCTACAGCACTGATTTTATCCGGTCCCAGGTAACCTTTCTGGGAATTGAATTCTTTGATAACCAGATATAATGTATTGCTTTCTACCATTCTGCGGATAATGTTGTCAAAATCAAACTTCGATAACACATCCTGGACATTTGCAGAAAATCCATTTAAATAATCTCTAAAATTTGCTTCGATATTTTCCGGATCAGCAAGCAATGAATCAAATGTATATTTGCTGATATTATAAAACTGATACTGAGAGGCTGTTGTCAAAAATCCATCAATAACTGCAAATTTCTTTACTTCCTCATACTTTTCAAGTACTGCTTTATGCGTCGACAATAGGCAGTCATGAAATCTTTTTACTACTGTCATTGGTAAGATTATCAAACCATATTCATGCGGTTTGAATGGTCCTCTAAGCATATCTGCTACATTCCAGATCATCGTCGCTTTTTCTGCTATATTGGTTCCAACTACATCAAATTTATTATTCTCGTTCATTTATTTTTCCTCCGTATAAATATGTTCCAGTTCTTCTGTTGCCTTTTCCAGTTTGTATTTTAATTCTTTAATCTCACTTAGCTTCGCATAATATTGATCTGCAATTTTTTTCTGACTTTCTAAATCCGGCAACGGAATTATCACCTTTTTTAATCCTTCCACCGGTAGATTTAACAAGGTAGCACCTACTGCGACTCTGGATAAAGCCGCCTTCCCATTTTCGCTTTCCAGATACGCTTTTAAGAAATAAGGATTTATCTTATCTTCATCCAGTTCAATAACATAGAGATTTCCATTTGCCAAAATCTTATTGCCTTCTTGTACAGACGCAATCGCCATTTTCACCGGCGATGCATTTTTGGAAATTACCAGACTTCCATTTTTTATACAATATTTTTCATATTTAGAGTCTATTCCCTTTAAATATGGAAGTTCGTCACTAATGATTCCATCCTGTAAATTTGCCAACATCAAGTACTGCATGTTCGTCGGTTTATCTGATACAATTTCATCTAAAACAGATGCTTTAATTTGTGCTCCTCTTGTTATATTCTTTATTACAGTTTCAAAAAGCACACCATTTTTTACAACTGTTTCTTGTTGAAGATATCTTGAAGGATTAAGAACATATTCATTTTCCGCCACCTCTTCAATAGAAACCAGTCTTGAATTTTTGTCATCGGTATTCAACAATTCAACAATCTCAGAAATATTTTCATCACTAAGAATGTTCTGTCTCCGTCCGACCGATACCATTTCTGTTGCATCTATCATTCTTATATTTTTATTATTTCTGCTTAGCACCAGTAATGAACATGCAATTCCTGTATTTAAATATAAATTTTGCGGAAGAGCAATCACTGCTTCCACAAATCCTTGTTTTATAAATTTTTCACGAATGATTGTATTATTTCCACCATTCCAAGTAACTCCATTACTTACCGAAATAACAGCCTTACCATTTTTATTAAGGTGATTCATGACATTTATAATAAATATCCAGTCTCCTGCTGCCACCTTCTGTACTTCTGGTATCTCATCATATATTGCTTGTAATGCTTCGTTACTTCCAATGCTGTCTTTTGCTTTTATTCCCCATGGATAATCACAGAATATTTTATCAAACATCAAATTATCCTTTATATTTAAAACTGATTTTTGCTCAATTTTTACCCGATCAGATATCAATTCTGTACGGATTGCTGACACTTCTTTTACATCTCGCACAATCTCTGTACCATAAAATTGTGATTCTGGACTCTTTTCTATGGCACTCACAAGAAACGAACCAATTCCGCTGCAAAAATCTGCCACCTTATCATTTGAAATCTGAAGAATCTCATTTGCCAGCTTTATGACACTCTGCGGTGTTTCACATTCTCCCATGAAACGATTTCCCTGTAATTGCCACCATAAAACAGTCGCTAAAAGTGCAGCTTCTGAATATTCTTCTGAAATTTCTATTGCAACATTCCATAAATTTCCAATATTTTCTTTTATGAAACTGACTCTTTCTGGTGAAAAAGTCAGCTCCACATATTCTTTTAACTGGTTTATATCTGTTATCTTATTTTTTAAGGATACATAGGCCACATATGCTAAACAAAACCCACCGTACATAGAAGCATTTCCAAATTCTCTTATCCTGTTTGAAATATTCCAGCTAATCTCTTCAACTTTTGAGATTTCTTTTGCTTTTAGCTCTTTAACCGAAGTCTTCAATGCCACTTCCTCCTTTGGTTATTCACAATCAATTTCCATATTTTTACTATAGCACCCACATTATTGATTGTCAATAATCAAATTTGGTTTTTGATAACCATTGTTGATTTTTAATATATTTCATTAGCTCTACGATAATAAATCCTTATTTCTATGACAGCGATATTTATTATTCCAAATAATACCACAAGATTTATTGGCATACATCTTCTCAACACATCGCTTGATACAATAATCATCTCTAAACTGACCACCATAAACCGTATGGAATATTTATCCCACACTCTTCGATACTGTTCTATTTTCTTCAGAACAAACATTTCACCGGCAATTACTGCTCCGACAATGATAATAATTGCCATAACTCGCAAACACCACGACCATTCTGTTGAAAAATATTCCTTCTCACCCCAAATATTTAATTCTGATGGACGAATTACCCATTCTACATACCTACACCAAACTCTTACCGGAACTTTTATACAAGCAATTAAATCATTCTGAACTACTGTGCTTTTTATCATCTCAAATACTAAAAAAATAATATATGCCATCTGCCAGAAACTTGTTTTTTCTTTCATTTCTTGTTTGTTTTCTGTCTGTTTCTTTTTCTTCCATTTCATTTGAAAATCCTCACTTTCTATTGTTTTACACGTCCGGCGCCAATCAAATGTTGCTGCCAGTAACTACTCGTCAAATCGGTATATCCAATCCCGGAACTTCCTGCATGATACATCTGTGTCGGCGAAACATAGATGCCGACATGGGTTACATAACTTCCCGCGTTGTAGGTACTGTGAAAGAACACCAAATCGCCCGGTTTTGCCTGTGCAATCGGGATATGCTGTGTTGCGTCATATTGTGCCTGCGCTGTTCTCGGTAAAGAGATACCAGCTTTTCCAAAACACCATTGTGTCAGTCCGCTGCAATCAAAGGAAGTGGTTGGGGAAGAACCACCAAACACATATTCCCAGCCGTTATACTTCAAGGCTTCATTCATAATCGCCTGCACCGTTTCATCATCAAACTGCGTAACATAAAGATACTGGTTGACAAGTTCGACATAAAATTGATTGCCATAACTATATCTCCAGCCACCGTTCTTTTTAACGGCAATCGGGTTCGTATAAGTAACTTTCTTTCCGCCGGATTTATCTTTCGCAAAATTTTCCGCCAGATTGTATGTATGCTTTTTCCCATTACCTGCAACATATCCCACATAGCTACCGCCGAAGTTATAGGACTGTATCGCCACATTGATGTCGGTTATTCCTTGTTCTTTACAGGAAGAAAGCAGAGACGCAAAATACTTGCACCCCTGCTTGATAGAACTTTCTGTATCTAAGGAATTAGGCGGTAATCCAAGACTTTCCGAACTCTGCATAACATCTTCTGCCGTACCGCCACTTTCCACCTGTATGATAGCCAACAAAATATTGACATACTCGGATATACCGTATTCTTTGGCATACTTTTCCACCATAGGCTGATGTTTCAACACCTCTGCGGATAAATTCATTCCGGTAATACCGGAAGAATAGTCGCCGCCACTATCATCATTATCAGCGCTCACAAGTACACCGAAGAACAACGTTACCGCAAGCAGAAAAGGGAACAGACTTCCCAATGGTAACACCTGTTTTAATCTCATTTTTTCTTCTGTCCTTTCTTTGATACGACCTTGCGGTTTGTTTCCTTATGCACCTGTGATTTTTGCACTGTCTGTACCGACTGTGATTTTGTACTACGCACATTTCCCACATCATTCTTATTTCTGCTATTTTTCTCATAAGAGGAAAGTGGGCGTGTTTTTTCCATATTTTCAACTGTTACTTTCTGCGGTTCTTTTCTGATCGGTGTACCTGCACTCCTTATCGGTCGTCTGACTTGCTGTACCTTTGACCTGTTTTCTGACAGATTTTCTTTGGAAACAGTAGCCGGTCTTTCATGTGTTTGATGATTTCCAGACTGCTCCTGCATTTTTTGTAATGCCATACGCTTATCTGCAATCGTCTGTCTATGCTGTTGGCGTTTTTCTTCACGACCGGATTGCCTGTGTTCTCGTTCCTGCACGATACCTCGCTTAAAATCAGAAACACTTTCCTTTGCCTGTCTGCCTACTGAATGAACCGCATACGAAGCCTGTATTGGCATATCCTTGATATTTTCACGAACAGCACCGGCTTTCTCTTTCATTTTGTTTTTCGTATCCATCACTGCGCCTACCATAGCGCCGGCTTTTTTCGGAACATCTTTGAAAGAGCCTTTGGAAACATTATTACGGGAACGCTGTTCGCTTGCCTGTGTATGTTGTTTTCCTGCCATACTTCCAGCCATTGCACCTGTACCAGCCGCAACGCCTAA
>OHEC01000505.1_pt1 | contig 20629 bp, 17 predicted proteins | sample 1567141 | NCBI WGS metagenome assembly OHEC01 (sample SAMEA3879567, study PRJEB24766) | human gut metagenome | biome: human-associated habitat; feature: feces | place: USA | collected 1985/1987 | reverse complement strand
CAAAGCCAGAACTTTTTACGGAAACAGAATATTGGCAGCGTTGAGAGTGAACAAGAGTTCATGAAGGGGTGCACCACCACGGGTGTATTTCTTTGTGAGCTCTTTTTTCTTGCCGCCGCCGGAAAGGAGGCTTCTGAATGATCACCATTAACGGGAAAACATTGACCTTGTCCGCACCCAAAACCATTGGTGCCTATCTGGACGAAAACAACTACCGCCGTACCTATATCGCAGAAAATGTTGACCCGACACGCACCCATTTGAACACTGAATACTGCTACACACCAATTGAGGATGCGTACCATCAGCTATTCGATGAAGCACAAGCTGAGTATAACGCCAAGCAGAAACGTAAAGATCGCCGTATCGAAAATTACTACGAAAAAATCTGTAAAGGCGATCAGGAAAAGCCTTTTTACGAAGTGATATTTCAAGTAGGAAATAAAGATGATATGGCAGCCGATGGAGAAAACGCAGAGCTGGCAAAAACCATCTTGGACAAGTTTTATTACAGCTTCCTTGAACGCAATCCCCATCTCCATGTATATTCTGCTCACTTACACATGGATGAAGCAACACCCCATTTACACATTGATTTCATTCCCTTTACTACCGGAAGTAAGCGAGGACTGTCCACCCGTGTGTCGCTGAAACAGGCACTTGCCGATCAGGGCATCACCGGCGAGGGACGATCCCTGACAGAGCGTGACTTGTGGATACAGAAAGAGAAAGAATCCCTTGCCCACCAACGTTCCGTGGTGAATGCCGGCGAGATGTTCCAGTTGAACTATACCGGTTTCTTGGAGGTTCTCTCCGCCGAGGAGCGTTATCTGGATAGCGAGCTGGAGCATATCGATATCGTCACCGATTTATGCCGGAAGAAGATATTGCTGTATCGGGCGTTGGGAGGCGGTTGTTGAGTTTTATCGTGACGATATTAATCGAGTCAACTCCTTTTACAAAATAGGACGAAAGTGGTCAACTAAAATCGTGAAACTACACATGTTATTTTACTGCAACCCGCATTGCAGTGTTACTGTACGCCGGTTGCAGTAGCGCTGCACGTGCGTTGCAGTAATACTGTAAGAGGGGTTGCAGTGGGTGCTTGGATATCGTATGCCTTCGGCTACGTTGCGATAAATCTTGGGAAGATGTATCCTTTTATGAAAAGAAGTGCTTATCTTTGAGGTTCATTGTTATCCTATATGCTAGACCATTATGAAATATCTGACTCTACTTGTGTTTTTAGGAATCTCTTTGTTGTGCCAAGCCCAGCAAGATTCAATCGTCCCTTTTGAGAAAGCTTATAAGCGTACCTATAATATCTGGAAAGTATCGGGAGTGAGACCTACGATCGATGGTAAGTTGGATGAGGACTTTTGGACGAAGCAAGGTGAATGGTCGGATCGTTTCGTGCAGATTATCCCTTATGAGCGGGCGATCACTCAATCCCCGACCCGGGTAAAACTTTTCTATGATGATAAATATATCTATGTAGGTGTATATTGCAAGGACGCCGTGCCGGATAAGATGAATCGTTTTATCGGGAACCGGGATGATAATAGTCTGGGCGATTTGATCAGCGTCGCTTTCGACACCTACCATGATTATCGTGCGGCACCGGAATTCAATATCAATCTAGGAGGAAATAAGACGGATCTGGTCGTAACGGATAAGTTGAACGTCAACCTTAGCTGGAACGCCGTTTGGGAAGGACGAACGAATATCAACCGGGCGGATTCCAGTTGGACCGCCGAGCTGCGTATCCCGTTCAGCCAGTTACGTTATAACCAGCGATCGGAGGATGGCGTTTGGGGCTTGCACGTACGCCGTATCATACGTAGGAATAACGAGGTGCAAAATTGGAGTATGATTCCCTTGAAGAATAACGGACATGTCTTTTCGTTCGGTAACATGAGTGGCATGGACTCTGTTCCCAAGCCCCGTGGCATAGAGTTCTTGCCGTATGTGATGGGTAAATACAGGCAGGAGCCCCGGATAGACGGCAGCCCTTATCAAAAAGGGCATAGCTGGGGAGGAAACGTGGGCTTGGACGCTAAGTTCGCCCTCTCGGATTATACGTTGGATATGACGATCAATCCGGATTACGGACAAGTGGAGTTGGACCCTTCCGTCATGAACCTTACGGCTTACGAGACGTTTTACGATGAGAAACGCCCCTTCTTCTTGGAAGGAAAACATATCTTGGATTTTGCGAACGGTAGCGATATGATGTTTTATACCCGTAGGATCGGCGCCTCTCCCTCTTATACGCCACGGGGTATAGACAACGTAGGCAGTTATGCCGAGACGAAAGAGAATGTGCCGATTATCGGTGCCTTAAAATTAACCGGAACGAACCGACAAGGCTTGACGATCGGAGTGATCGAGAGTGTCACGGCACGTTCCTCCTCCAAGGTCACCCGTAATGGGGTGGAGGATGTGGAAGTCGTGGAGCCTTTGACCAACTATACCGTGGCCCGTGTGCAAAAGAACTGGAAAGGGAATACCTTGCTGGGCGGTATGGTGACCTCGGTAAACCGTGCCTTGGATCGGCCTTATCTGGAGGATTTCATGGTGCGTAACGCTTTCACGGCGGGTATTGATTTTACCCAGTATTTCAAGAATCGCCTTTATTATATAGATGTAAAGGGAATGCTGAGTTCCTTGCATGGTAGCGCCGGGGCGATCACGGCTTTGCAGAATAGCGTGGCGCATTATTATCAAAGGGCTTCCTCCGCCGATTATCTGGGGGTGGATCCTACCCGTCGCTCCCTGACCGGAACGGGCGGTTATGTGAAAGTGGGACGGAAAGGAAACGCCAAATGGAACTTCTCGGAGACCTTTACTTGGTCGTCACCCGGTTTCGACTTGAATGATATGGGATATATGAAGGAAACGGATTATCTGATGAATGAGACGGAGATCATGTATCGGCAGACCGATATCTGGAAAATATTCCGGTACAACGCCTTTACCCTATCGCAAAAGAATATGTGGAATTACGGCGGTACTCCTTTTAGCAACAACGCTTCCTTGCGTTGGCAAAGTATGACGATGAACCGGTATGAATGGGATGTCAAGGAAACCTTTGCTTGGAATTGGCTGGATAGCCGCTTGCTGCGAGGGGGACCGGATGTTCGCTTCGGTTCTTATTTCTTAACTTCCGCTAAGTTCAATACCGATAAGGCGAAACGAATGATGTTCATGCTCAAATACGAGGGCGATCATAATTTCGAGGGAAATCGCTTCAATACGATCTCGCCGAGCTTGACATTCCGCTTGGGAAACCATGTCTATTTGTCCGGTCAACTGGATTATGCGTGGAATACGGATGAGATGCAATATGTGGCTACGACGAGTCCGCTTAGCTCGAGTGGCTTGACCCCTTATTATGTCATGGGCCACATGGATCAGAAGACCTATGGCCTCACGCTGAAATTACAAGTGAACGTGACCCCCGATATTTCCATTCAATTCTATGGCGCCCCGTTCACCTCCATCGCTAAATACGATGATTTTAAATTAGCGGCGGATACGAAATCGCATACCTTTGAGAACCGTTTCCAACGTATTGATCCGGATCATTTGACTTATGCGGATGGAGTCTATACCATCGGGGAGGGAGCTGGGCAGATGCCTTTCAGGAACCCGGATTTTAGGTTTAACGAGTTTCGTTCCAACTTGGTAGCCCGCTGGGAATACTTGCCCGGCTCCACGCTTTATTTCGTATGGGAACACCGGATGTCCAACCGGGACAACTGGTATTCCCCCGGCTGGGGAAGTAATCTGGATCGTATGTGGGGACTCCCCGCTACAAATACGTTCATGATCAAAATGAATTATTGGTTCAACTTGTAAATATGAGTGAGATTCATTAGTTTTGTATATTGATAAAGATATAATAAGATATGGAAGAGAAGAAAAGATTGACTCGTTCGAATAATAAGATGATAGGTGGCGTTTGTGCCGGTCTTGCGGAATACTTGGATATCGATCCGACGATCGTACGGATCGTATGGGTATTGATGGTTCTTTTCGCCGGATTTGGTATACTGTTATACGTTATCTTGTGGTTGGTAATGCCTAAACAACAGATCGGGTAAAGGATGAATTTCGAGATATCGTCTTCGTTCAGTCCCACGGGTGACCAACCCGAGGCGATTGCGGCGTTGTCGGAAGGGGTTAAGAGTGGCGTTCCTTTCCAGACCCTTTTAGGTGTTACCGGTTCCGGTAAGACGTTTACGATCGCTAACGTGATAAAGGAAGTGCAGAGACCAACCTTGATACTCAGTCATAATAAGACGCTTGCCGCTCAGTTGTACAGTGAGTTTAAAGCGTTTTTCCCAAATAATGCGGTAGAGTACTTTGTCTCTTATTATGATTATTACCAACCGGAGGCCTATCTACCTTCTACCGATACCTATATAGAGAAAGACTTGGCGATCAATGAGGAGATCGATAAGCTGCGTTTGAGGGCCACAGCTTCCTTATTGTCGGGTCGTAAGGACGTGATCGTGGTCTCATCCGTATCCTGCTTATATGGTATGGCGGATCCTACGGCTTTCGCCGAGAAAGTGACGCATCTGGAACGGGGTATGCGTATCGACCGGGATAAGCTGTTGCGCCGGTTTGTAGACGCCCTGTACGTGAATAATAAGCTGGAGTTCAAAAGCGGCTGTTTCCGTGTGAATGGTGATACGGTGGATATTTTCCCGGCGATCGAGACCTTCGACGGCATGGCGTACCGTATCGAGTTCTGGGATGATGAGATAGACCGTATCTCCTCTTTCAATCCGTTGACAGGCGAGGAGTATGATGAGCAAGATGAGCTGAATATTTATCCTACCAATTTATTCGTGACCACCCAAGAGCGTATCAATATGGCGATCGGTCAGATCGATGTGGATCTGGGGACGCAGGTGAATTTCCTCAAGGAGATCGGTAAGCCCTTCGAGGCGAAACGCCTGTATGAGCGTGTCACGTTTGATCTGGAAATGATCCGGGAACTCGGGCATTGCTCGGGTATCGAGAATTATTCCCGTTATTTCGACGGACGTGCGGCGGGAGATCGTCCTTTCTGCTTGTTGGACTATTTCCCGAAAGACTTCCTGCTAGTCGTAGACGAGAGCCATGTGACGATCCCGCAGATCCGTGCGATGTATGGCGGGGATTATGCCCGGAAGAAAAACTTGGTGGAGTATGGTTTCCGTTTGCCCTCGGCGATGGATAACCGTCCGCTTACCTTCGATGAGTTCGAGTCGTTGACGCCTCTAGGCATTTATGTGAGCGCTACTCCCGCCGATTACGAGCTGATAAAGAGCGAGGGAGTGGTGGTGGAGCAGGTGATACGTCCGACAGGCCTGCTGGACCCGATTATCGATGTACGCCCTTCATTAAACCAAATCGATGACTTGATGGAGGAGATCACGCAACGCTCGGCGAAAAACGAGCGGGTCTTGGTGACTACCTTGACCAAGCGTATGGCGGAGGAACTGACTACTTATATGACCCGCATGGGGGTACGATGCAACTATATACATAGCGATGTAGATACCTTGGAGCGGGTACAGATTATGGACGACCTGCGGAATGGCCTGTTTGATGTGCTGATCGGTGTCAACCTGCTACGCGAGGGGCTGGATTTACCGGAAGTCTCGTTGGTCGCTATCTTGGATGCGGATAAGGAAGGCTTTTTGCGTTCCCACCGATCCTTGACGCAGACAGCTGGACGTGCCGCCCGAAACGTGAACGGAAAGGTTATCTTCTATGCCGATAAGATCACGGCGAGTATGCGACAGACCATGGACGAGACCAATCGCCGGCGGGAGAAACAGATGGCTTATAACGAGGCGCATGGCATTACCCCGAAGCAAGTCATGAAAAACAGCGTCTCCATGCTTGCCGAGAAACAACAAACGGCGGAGCCTTACGCTTATATAGAGCCGGAACCAAGCTTGGTAGCGGACCCGGTCGTGCAATACATGAACCGTACGCAGCTTGAGAAGGCGATCGAGCGGACTCGCAAACAGATGACGGAAGCGGCGAAGAAACTAGATTTCATCGAGGCTGCCCAATTCCGTGACGAGCTGGTGAAATTGGAGGATTTACTGAAAACGAAAAAGGATTAGCTTATGAGAAGGGGAATGGTATTGCTCGGTTTGTGTATGTGTGTATGCGTGGCGTTTTTAGCGAACGCCCAAGAGCATACATCCCGTAAATTGTATTGTACGGATGAGGATCGTGCTATTTTCGATCGGTATTGTACTCAGATGGAGCCTAAGAAGTCGTTACCCCTAGACGAGCTAATGATCCATACCGCCCTTTTCTTCCGGGGGACTCCTTATGTCGCCTCTACCTTGGAAAAGGAGCCGGAGGGCTTGGTGGTCAATCTGCGGGAATTGGATTGTACCACATTCGCGGAGACCGTATTGGCTTTATCCCGCACCCTGCGGGAAGAGAATCCTACCTTTGAGAACTTCTGTGAGAATTTACAGCAGCTCCGGTACAGAGACGGCACAATCCATGATTACACGGATCGTTTGCATTATATGACCGACTGGTTCTATGAGAACGAGCGAAAAGGAATCGTGAAAGATATGGGGCGGGAGATCGGGGGTGCCTCCCTACCTTTGGATTTATCTTTTATCTCTACGCATCCGGATAGCTATAAGCAACTGAAGAACCATCCGGAAAGAGTTCGAAGGATGGCCGATAAGGAAAAGGAGATAAACCTACGTCCTCATTATTATGTGCCTAAACAAGAGATCGACAAATGTTCGTCTGGAATCAAAAATGGCGATATCCTCTGTTTTGTTACTTCTATCAAGGGGCTGGACGTGACGCATGTCGGGATTGCCTATTGGAAGGATGGACAACTGACATTTATCCATGCCTCTTCTTCCGCTAAAAAGGTAATCATCCAAGCATCCTCCTTACGAGATTACGCCGAGGGGATAAAGAGCTGTAAAGGGATATTGGTAGCCCGCCCACTATCGATTTATTGAAATAACTCGAAGGCAAACTTGAATCCCATGCTTTGGTAATGCCAGCGATCGAATCCGGCGAATATCCCGATATTAAAGATATGGTTCCCGATCCCGTATCCGACTTCCGTATAGCTAGGCAAGACCGGTGTCCATAGCTGGCTCAGATAAAAGCGTTCGGAGAGGATATAGCGTGAGGCCGTTTGCATGAATTTTTTCGTGGAGTTGATGCGGAGGATCTTGAATAAGACAAAAGGGCTTTCATACATGAAATGCGCTTGTATATACTTATCGGAGGCATTGAACCACTCGCCTTTCAGCAGATTGAAGACTCCGCCGATCTGATCATCCCACGTATCGGGGAAATTCCTGCGGGTGAAATACCTAAAGTCCGCGAAATAGGTAGACTTCTGTTGCGTATAAAGACCGGCGCTGATATGATAGTTCAATCGTCTGCATAGGCCAAGCATAAGGCTTTGATGCACGTCCGCCTCTATACGTCCGTAATCTCCCGAGCTTTTCCCGACTCCGGGGATACCTCTCGCTATTTCGATTGATATCGTGGGATAATACGAATAGACATACTCCTTCCGGTATCCGTCCATGCGATAATATTGGCGGGGGGTATAGGAGAAACCGAGCGTGGGCGTAAAGTCATTATAATTTTGGCTGAGTATTTCCTCTACATCATCCCCGGGATCAATCGCCACTTTCTTTTTAGAGGGGATACGGCGATGGTAAGAGATGCCTGTTGTTAATTGAAACCCATTGAATAACTCAATGGAGTTTTTTATTTCCGCATAGTAGTGTTTGAAATACTCAAGGTTTAAATCATCAAAATTGAAGGTGGAATCCTTTAGTTCCTCATTGATCTTTTGGGTAATCTCGGAGGAATAGCTTTCATTACTGTTTCCTACTTCTACCGATAAAATTCCCCGTTTCTGCGGCGAGTATTCCCAATCGCCTCCAACCTTGAAAAATATCTGCTTGCGCTTGAATACGTAACCTATCTCCGGACGAAAACGAATTTGCTTGTCACGGGTAAATGTCTTGCTGATACGGAATCGCTGTTTGTAAGTGATGCCGTTACGGGCGGAATAACCCAATTGGAATGGATTCAGAAGCCCGGAATATTTAATACGGGTCGTTTTATAATCCATATTGACCGTATTCGTTAACTGCTCCGTTAGTTTAACGTACTTTTGGAGATCATCGGCCGTATCGATTTTATTTATATTCTGCTCTTGGGCTTTATTGTATAAGTGGGCTTCATCCGGACTCAAGGGATTGTCACGATGGATATTCCAATACGTGGAATCCCTGATAATAGGAACCGTATCGGACGAGAGCTTGTAATAATTGGTCAGGTCCAAGGATTTCCATTTATGGCTTTCGTTGTCCTCCTCCACCCATTCCACTTCCTGATACTTAAAGGAAGAATGGTAGGTGGTTGCCACCGCGTTTCCCAATACCCTGTATCGGAGGAATAGATCCGCCTTCTCGGGCAGGATGAACCGCCTGAAATCCCGTCCGTAGCTCATGACTAGGTTGAATTCGGCGAAAGAGTAACGACCGTTCATATCGATCTTATCGATCGTCCATGACTGGTCGATGACATATAGATCCCCGCATACCAATTTCTGGCTCCATTGCTTCGGCAGGAAACGGATTTTGTAAATCGTCAAGCCGTTGATCGTCTCCAACCCTTCCAGATTGAATGTATAAAACTTAAAAGCGTTGCTAGCTATCGGCATGAAGATGGCGTCATCGTAAGCGGTAGGGGAGTATACGTTCAAATTCAAGAAGGCCAAGGCCTCCTGTTGCTTTTTCCCGTTGGGTATGCTGTTTCCGTTGACCGCCTTTAGATCATGAAGATAGTTCTGCGGAGCGTTAAATTTAGATTGGCTGACCATCTCAAAAAGCATATCCTTATTTTTCCGGTCGATAGGGAAGATATGGTGGGCGAGACGTATTAACATATTTTGTTTTAAAATTTCTGTACGTCCTTTGATATAGATCTCAGCCTCATATTTCGATACCGTATTTTGGTATTGGGTCGCCTTTTCGATAACAAGGTGCATGATCGAGTCCGCCCGTTCTCTCGTTTCTCGATTCCCCTTGCCAAAAGACAGGATCTTATCACTATAAGTATCAGTGCTCTTCGCGAAAATACTTATAGAGATTAAAATCAAGGTAAGTATCGAATATAACTTTTTCAACGATTTTACATTCTTTCCAGACAAACATAATGAATAAATTTCAGTTTAGACGTGAAAGAAAGTAAAATGTTACAATATGGTGTAATTAATCGTACAAAAGTTTTTATTTTATCAAAAGAAAAATCGTATATTTGTGCTTCATAAGTATGTTATATAGCAGTCGTGGTTAAACAGCAAAAAGAAGAGGTCGATTTATCGGCCAGTTTATCAGAGGTGTGGAGGGTTCTGACCGATAAGGAACGTGAGATCCTCCGTAGTAATTCGACGATCCAGCATTTCAAACGTAACGAGTTGATTTATTGCGAGGGCGACGAACCAAAGGACATGATGTGCTTGTTAAAGGGTAAAGTGAAGATTTACAAGGATGGAGTAGGTGGCAGAAGCCAGATTATCCGAATGATTAAGCCTGTGCAGTATTTTGGTTACCGGGCTAGTTTCGCTCAAGAAGATTACTTGACGAACGCTTCCGCATTCGAGGCTTCTACGGTTTGCATGATTCCTATGACAGTGGTTACGGGCCTTTTAATGAGTAATCCGAATTTGGCTATGTTTTTCATCCGACAATTATCCATTGATCTCGGTATCTCGGATGAACGTACGGTTAACCTTACGCAAAAACATATTCGTGGGCGATTAGCTGAATCTTTGTTATTCCTGAAAGATAGTTACGGACTGGAAGAAGACGGTGCTACGTTAAGCATCTATTTGGCTCGTGAAGATCTGGCAAATCTATCTAATATGACTACATCGAATGCTATTCGCACGTTGTCCACCTTTGTGGCGGAACGTATCATTGCTTTAGACGGTAGAAAGATTAAGTTGATAGATGAAGATCGGTTGAAGAAGATCAGCAAGATGGGATAACGGAATAAATTGAAAATTGAGAATTGAGAATTGAAAATTAAAGACACGAAAGCCTAATTTTCAATTCTCAATTTTCAATTTACAGGGCTTGGCGTAAACGTACCAAACGTGTCAAAAGATCTTCTAATAAATCCAGTCTGAGCATATTGGCCCCGTCGGATTTGGCTTGGCTTGGCTCCGGGTGGGTCTCTATAAACAGGCCGTCCGTGCCCACGGCTATAGCGGCTTTCGCTATCGTCTCGATAAGGGCGGGCAATCCACCGGTCACGCCGGAGGTTTGGTTCGGTTGCTGCAAGGAATGGGTTACATCCATAATGACTGGGAAACCGAATGTTTGCATTTGCGGGATACCCCGGAAATCGACAACAAGGTCGGTATAGCCGAATGTCGTTCCCCGCTCGGTGATCATGACATTATCATTTCCTGCGTCCACTACCTTTTGTACGGCGAATTGCATGGCACCCGGCGAAAGGAACTGTCCTTTCTTTATATTGACGATCTTCCCGGTCTCGGCCGCCGCTACCAATAAATCCGTTTGGCGGCATAGGAAAGCCGGGATTTGAAGGACAGCGACATATTCGGCGGCCATGGCAGCTTCCGTTGTCTCATGGATGTCGGTAACGGTGGGAATATCGAACGTCTCGCCTACCTTCCGTAAGATCTTTAACGCCTTCTCATCCCCGATGCCCGTGAAAGAATCCAGACGGGAGCGATTCGCTTTCCGATAGGAGCCTTTGAATACATAGGGTATATGCAGTCTTTCCGTGATACCCACTATTTTGTCGGCGATACGTAACGCCATATCTTCCCCCTCGATTACGCAAGGACCTGCCATCAAGAAGAAGTTCTCGCTTTTATTTAGATCGTTTATTGTTATCATAGCTGATTATTTAGAATTCGCATTGTTGTCGCTATTTTTTCTTCGGTCGGTAGGGTGGCGTCTATCCAATGAATCTCGCAACCCCGGCGTTCCATGCCCCGGAACCAAGTCATTTGCCTCTTGGCGAATTGATGGATAGCTATCTCGAGTTGCGAGACCATCTCCTCAAAAGAAAGTTCCCCGATAATATATAAAGTAAGAAACTTATATTCCAATCCGTAATAGATCAAGTCCTCCGGTTTAACACCCGTAGCCAAGATCGTACGAACCTCATCCACCATTCCTTCGTCCAACCGGGTCCGCAAGCGTCTGGATATTTTTTCCCTACGTAATTCCCGGTCGATGTGGATACCGATGATCAGGCTGTTGATCGGATTATATTCATTTACGTCCGGTGCCTGAGTCTTATAATACTCCTCGATCTCGATCGCACGGATAGCCCGCTGGGCGGTGTCCACGTCCGTTTTATTATGTAATATCTTATAAGAGGCGAGGATGGTTTCCAGTTCCTCCAAGGTTTTATTCCTCAAGGATTCCCTTAGCTCAGGATTTTGAGGCACGTCTAATAGCTTATATCCTTTTAGTACGGCCTCTATGTACATCCCGGTTCCTCCGCATAAGATCGGGAGTTTACCCCTCCGTTTCATATCCTCATAGACCCGGAAAAAGTCATGCTGATACTCAAATACGTTATATTTATAGCCGGGCTCGCAGATATCGATCAAGTGATAGGGGATTTGTTTTCCATTCACGTTGTAATCGGCCAAATCCTTACCCGTCCCGATATCCATGGAACGATAGATCTGCCGGGAATCAGCGCTGATGATCTCCGTATCCAACTGGGCGGCGAGAGCGGCGGCGAAGGTCGTCTTTCCGGAAGCCGTAGGCCCTAGAATCGTGATAAGTTCATATGATTTCATGATACAAACGTACGAAAAAAAAGGCCATCCTCAAAGAGGATAGCCTTTTCTATGTAGAGTGGTAATAAATTACTTACCAGCGATAACGCGAGCCATCTCACAAACTTTGTTTGAATAACCCCACTCGTTGTCGTACCAAGATACGATCTTAGCGAAGTTAGAATCCAAAGAGATACCAGCTTTAGCGTCGAAGATAGAAGTGTTAGCACAGCCACGGAAGTCAGTTGAAACAACTGCGTCTTCAGTATAACCAAGAACACCTTTCAATTCGCCTTCAGAAGCCTCCTTCATTGCAGCGCAGATGTCAGCCATAGAAGCCTCTTTCTCAAGAACTACTGTCAAGTCAACAACAGAAACATCAGAAGTCGGTACACGGAAAGCCATACCTGTCAATTTGCCGTTCAATACAGGTAATACTTTACCTACAGCCTTAGCGGCACCCGTTGAAGAAGGGATGATGTTCTCAAGGATACCACGACCACCTCTCCAGTCTTTCTTAGAAGGACCGTCTACAGTCTTCTGAGTAGCTGTAGCAGCGTGAACTGTTGTCATCAAACCTTTAACGATACCGAACTTGTCGTTCAAAACCTTAGCGATAGGAGCCAAGCAGTTTGTAGTACAAGAAGCGTTAGAGATAATGTCTTGACCTGCGTAAGTTGTATGGTTAACACCGTAAACGAACATAGGAGTAGCGTCCTTAGAAGGAGCAGACATGATAACTTTCTTAGCGCCAGCTTGGATGTGCTTGCGAGCTGTCTCGTCTGTCAAGAAGAAACCAGTAGACTCAACAACAACGTCAGCGTCAACCTCGTTCCATTTCAAGTTAGCAGGATCCATCTCAGCAGTTAAACGGATCTTGTTACCGTTTACAACCAAAGCGCCGTCTTCTACAGCTACTTCGCCGTCGAAACGACCGTGTACTGAGTCATATTTCAACATGTATGCCAAGTAATCAGCATCCAAAAGGTCGTTGATACCTACAACTTGAATGTCGTTGCCAAAGTTAGCAACTGCAGCACGGAACACCATACGTCCGATACGGCCAAAACCGTTAATACCTAGTTTGATCATTGTAATAAAACTTTTTATGGGTTTATTAATAATAAGTCTTTATTTTTATCTCTTATTCATCGCAAGGAGTAGATATTCATTTTATCCCTTGCTTTAACGACTGCAAATGTAGTCATGTTTTTTGTATTGAGCCTTATAATATAGCCAGAAAAAAGCTGCCCTCTAACATAAATTAATTGTTGGAGGTTATTTCTTTTTCTTGAATAAGAGATTAGAGAACCATTTTTTCGCTTTTTTGATTCCCCACGTCATAATAAATGGTTGAGCGAGATCCCAAGCGATGGGAATCATGCCTTTCGCTATGGATAAATAGTCTGAGATCCCTAAAGCGATGGAGGGTTGTCCAGCCGTTACGGGAGCTGTGTTCTTGTCGTTTGTTTTTGTCGTTGACTTATTGCTCGGGAAAAGGAGAGACGATAATCCGGATAACAATAAACTTCCGGCGTTCTCCTGTATATAAGAGAAATCCTCATTCAATTTCTGTTCCTGTCGCTTACATTGTCTCTGTATGCGTTCTTTGTCAGAAATCAGTTTCTCCAGTGGGGTTTGCCGGTTGTTCATCGTTTGTCGCGTTATTTTTATCGTCATTCGCCGTCATGGCGGCTATTACCTCATTTAATACTTTTGTGCTGATCCTGTCCCTATTCATTATTATAATGCCGATAAGTAGCAGGTACAAGACCGCCACGATACCGAATCCGAACCCGGAGGAGCCGAGCCAATCCCCTAGGAAGAAGCCCAAGGCCAAGAATATGAACAAGATGGCGAAGAATGCCAAAAACAATAATATCAAGCCATATGAGAGAACGGCTATGACTTTACCCGTTCTCTCATATGTACTCAACTTTAGGAGCTCAAGTTTTAACTCCACATAAGCCGATACATCTTCTTTCAGCTCACGGAAGACTGTTCCTGAATCTTTCTCCATACAAAGCTTATTCAGCTACGATTTCTTCTGTTGCCTGTACTACTTCTTGCTTTCCTTCTTTATATTTGGCAAGAGCGGAGTTAAAACCTTCTTTTACTTTTCCGACAACACCGTTCAATTCTTCCAGTAATTGTTCTCTCTTATCTGTCGCTGCCAAATAACCTACAGCGGCACCAACAGCCGCGCCTACTACAAGGCCAAGTAATAATTTTGAATCTACGCTTTTCATAACTTTTTCTTTTTAGAAGTTTCCACTAAGATAACGTATTTATTTGGATTAAGGTTTATCCTTGTCTTAACTTTTGCTGTTAAAAAAAGTTATCCTTTTAAGACCTTCACGGCAACCCAGTTATTTCTTTCGTTATAAGAATCCAATTTCAGCCCGTTCTTCTGACATTCTGCTTCTATCGCCGGGATATCTTCTACATAAAAGCCGCTCATAAATAGGATGCTTCCCGGTTTCATACTGTTTGTATATTGACAAATGTCATTCAGGAGGATGTTCCGGTTGATATTGGCGAAGACGATGTCGAATTGCCCGAATTCCTTGATTTTCTCGGCGCCGCCCAAGGCTACTTGTATGTCTTCGGTATGATTCAGGCGGATATTTTCTAGGGCGTTGTTATAAGCCCATTCGTCGATGTCGATGGCCGCTACCCGTTTCGCCCCTTTCAGCCGGGCCAAGATGGCCAACACGGCTGTGCCGCATCCCATATCCAGTAACTCCTTGCCTTCTAGGTCTAGTTTTAGCATCTCGCTTATCATCAAATAAGTCGTTTCGTGATTGCCGGTGCCGAAAGCCATTTTCGGGTCTATTATTATATTATATGTATAGCCGGGCTCCGCCTCGTGGAAAGAGGCACGGATAATGCACTCGTTTCCGATCCGGATGGGTTTGAAATAATTCTTCTCCCATTCCTCATTCCAGTCCTTGCTTTCTACCCATTTGGAGGTGTAATCGATCCGGGTATTCTCTAGCGGAAAGTCGGCCAGTTTATCATCCAATGTCTTTTTGTCGTATAAAGCCTCGGATATATATCCCAGCAAACCCTTCTCGCTTTCCGTAAAGCTCTCAAAACCGATTTCCCCCAACTCGGCGGCCAGCACGTCATTGATAATCTCTTTCTCGATAGGGGAGGTGTATGTGAAACTAAGTTCGTAATAGTTCATGTCGTATCTTTTTTATGATAAATGTTCCTTTAAAAAAACAACTAAATTATTTAGCGTATCCGCATCAAGGTCCCAATGGTCTTTATTCCTATATTCCCTATTAGGTTCCTTTATTTTTTCCTTCTGTGTTTTAGAGGTCCCTAATAATACCTCCAGATAGGCATATATCTTTGTCTTTTTCGCAGGAAGTGTAAGAGGGGTATCTTCTCTCCAAGGCAATACTACCTGTTTCAATGCTTCCTCATAGCTGGTCCAACAATCCATGACAGGTTGATTTTCTGGATTGATTATCTTTTCTAACAAATCTTCCAATTCTCCTGTATCTTTATTGTTTGGAAATAGGAATAACTCGAAATCCACATGACAGCGTTCTTTCCACAAGATTAATTTCTTCTTCCTGTCTTCAAAATCAGCATCAGCATCAAAGATTACAAGGTTAACACCGCCATCTGCCGAAGTTCTGTTCATCTGATTCACATAAACTTCTTCTGTTTTAGGAGAAACGAGACAATTCCAACCGGATGTTTTGATAATATTACCCTGATCGATAGAAGTCTTAAATAAAAATTCCAATAACTGTGAAATAAATCGCTTATCGGCGTCTCCTTCAACGAAAATCTTAAAAAGTTCTTTCATCGCCTGATTTCTATTTCATTGTCAATCGCCTCTTTCAATCCTTCAAAGGAATATCTGTAAGCTTGAAAACCAGCCTGCTTAGTCTTTGCGATATTGTAAACATTGGCAAGCTCACGAAGGCTTTCGTCATCTTGCATGACAGCCTCAAGACTTTGCAGGCACTCCAAGTTATGTGTAGTTACAAACAGCTGTATATTATGCTTTTCTATGAATTTCAGCAAAACCCTCCACATCAGTTTGTGGGTGGTATAATGAAGGCCGTTGTCGAATTCGTCAATCATGACAATGTGGTAATCCTCGCTGGCGATAGTGGCCATGATATTAATCATGCGCCTTACTCCATCGCCTGCCATGCTGATGGGCAGAAGTTCGTGCAATCCTTTCATGGCAAGATATAATCCATCCGGTAAAGCTTCTATGGATTCTATATCCGGATCAAACTCTTTCAAAGCATCAATGACAACCTGCTTCTTGTTCCTTTTTACCAATGTCGCAAAATTACTGGATGCGTTATTGTCATTTTTGTCCACAGGAATGAACAAGCAATTCAAATCCTCCTTATAAGTGGCATCTAGCGTTTGTTGCAGGGTTCCGTCCACACCGATGAATAAGGCAGTATGATACGAGAAGTCATCTTTTTCCTGCACATCAAAATCAAAATTCAATTGTTTGACAGTTGATTTTAAAGAGATGTCACTGGAAGAGGCTTCGGTTGTATTTCGAAAAAAGGGAGAGAAAGTGAGTCTTCGTACAGAAGTTCCGGTTTTTGCCTTTAACAGAGGCTGATTGTTAAAATCAATATTATGAAACAGGTATTTCAAGCTGTCCATATCGGAATTGGTCTGTGTTCTCCAGTAATTTACCCGCATGGGCATTATCGGATTGGCCATACCTACCAACATGAAAACGGCTTCCAATATAGTACTCTTACCTACATTATTGGCGCCAACAAATACATTCAATCCAGACAATCGGTCTATTTTTATAGAATCGAAGCCCCTGAAGTTGGAAATTTCTATTTCGTTGAATTTTTTATCCATTAATAGTTGATTTTAGCCAGTACTTACTTTCCAAACTGCGTATATATCTACAAATATAGTTACATTTTATGGAAAACAATACAATACGTCTTCAAAATAATTGATATTCTTTCTCCGCATCGAAGCAGGGGCAAGCCTTGCGGATATAGGGGCTGAGTTGGTAATGTCCCAGGATATGCGCTGACGGGTAATCACGGCGTAGCTGCCGCAAGAGATCGAGCAGGGTACAACGCTGGGCATACGTCCGGGTATCCGCGGGAAGTCCTCGCTCATCCAATCCGCCCTCGTAGCAAATACCCAGACTGTGATCGTTCCAGCCCGAGGCGTGTGCCCCGATCTGGTTCTCCGGCCGGCAGCGGTGCAGCTCGCCATCCCGGGTGATATAGTAATGATAGCCGATGTCGGCGAACCCACGATCCTTGTGTGCGCTCCGAAGCGCTTCCACTGGAAAATCCCGGTCGTAGCGGGTTGCGCTGCAGTGAATTACGAGAAGTTTGATTTCCCTGTAATTCTGATAGAAGCAGTATTGTTTCATATATGTTTTTTTTAATTCTTTATTTTAGTTTGTATGTCACTTTTGGCTTGATCCAAAAGTAACCAAAAGATCAAGGCTGCCGCTGCCGGGCTACTCGTCGGCCTTCGCTCGCTGTCGCGTCCCAACTCGCTTCGCTCAGACAGGGACGCTCCTGTCGCTCGCTGCGGTCTCTCCGCTTAACGCCCGTCCGCTTAGGCCGGATGTAGAGCCTTCCGGCTCTGTGAGGAGGTCTCACATCCCCCTCTTTTGTAAGTATTATATTATGTATATGATATGCGCACATGTACTTAAATGTAAAGAGGGATGTGAAGAGTGAGAGCCAACTTTAAACTAGAGCATCTGGCAGGCTTGTAGTCCGAATGCTCCGGCGATTGTGGTGGCCACGGCAATGATGACTTTTAAGATAACGCTCCAAACACTTTTCTTAGAGGTTTCCGGAGCGGGATAGGTTTGTGTGATCATGATGGCTGAATTTTTGATTTATGATTAATAATTTATGAATTTTGAATTAGGATATCACGGTGGATATAAGAGGAAAGCTCCGCTTTCCTTTGGTTGGCCTCAGCGGACGGGCGTCAAGCGAAGAGACCGCAGCGAGCGCCCGGAGCATCCCTGTCTGAGCGAAGCGAGTTGGGATGCGACAGCGAGCGTAGGTCTCGAAGTAGCCCGTCAGCGTCAGCCTTGACCTTTTGGTTACTTTTGGGTCAAGCCAAAAGTGACACATCAGATCTCATCAGGCGACTCAGAATCGGAACCGCCCCCTTCCTCCACCGGCGTCCCGAGTATCGTCACCTTGAGCAACGAAGTCTTCTCGCCCAGCAGCGAGTAGCGTCGTGCCCCGTTCAGTATGGTATAGGAAGGCGAGAACCCCGGTACGATAGTCCGGATATGCGTAGCCTTGACCTCGGGGGCGGTCGCCACCCCCTTCTCCGTGACGAAGCGGTTATAGACGGTTCCGAACCCTAGCAGCTCCACCTTGTAACCTTTCTGTAGGTTCTTGATGACATACCGCTGATAACGATCCAATACGTTCAATACGTCACCCTTCGTGAGCGAGGACTCCTCGGCGATCTGGTCGGCCGCGTCTTGCGTGGACAGGGTACCGAAATAATAGGGAACCGGTTTGTACACCTCCTGCTTGGGATCTGTCTTGGGGATAAAAAACTTTCTTGCTTGAAAAGCTTGTGGCATAGTAATTGAAAATTGATAATTGATAATTGAAAATTAATTGTTTGTTGATCAACGTTACAAAGATAGGTTCCGCCGTAAGGGGCGGTGATGCCGGTTGATGCCCGGGGCAGGGAATAACGATTAATTAACATGGAATACGGTGACAACCTTCGGTATCTTACGCTGCCCATCGTAAGCCCCTTTGAATAGGCATTATAAGGAGCCTTGGATGGGCATTGTAAAGACCTTAGAATGCCTGTTCAAGTTGACAGTTGACAAGTGACAGTAGGTCGTTTTAATTTACCACTGTACACAATGGCCAACTAATTTACGGTTCACCAAGATAGCGGATGATCAACCCCACCTGTCGGGGCGTGAATATACGTTGCTCGGGGCGGTAGCCCGTCTCCCGCAGCTTGTCGTACAGCTCCGTGCATCGGATGATCCAGCGGCGTAGACGGTTGCAGGCTTGATGGGAGGCCAGTTCCGGGAAATAGGATGCCGCCAATGCGGACTTTCTTAATGGTAAGGACATTTGATTTATTGTTTATGGATTATGAATCAGGGAAAATGAAACTTGCGAACTTGCAAACTTGCAAACTTGCAAACTTGCAGTCGGTTCCATACCTCACACACATACATGTACATTATAAGGGGGATTGGGGTTTCTGGCGTTGTTTGGCTGTGAATATATATTCACCCCGTGCGCTCTTCTGAATCACGCCCTTTTCCAGCATACGCCGTAAGTGAGAGTCTAGGGTATCGGTACCCATGCCGATCCTCTTTGCCTCATGAAGTGCCTCTTGGCGGTTGAAGGCGAGGGGGAGGGCATCGAATAGCGCCTCTTGAGGAGTAGGTTCCCGTTGTTGCACGTCGGTAGCGGGCAGGATAGACAGGATGTGGCAAGCGTGCCGGTAAAGAGGCTCGGTGAGGTTGAGCACGGCCTCGAAATCAGCCTCTGTCGCTATCAGGTCCAGTTTCGGTACGATACCGTCTCGGACATTCTCTTCCGGTATGTCATCGGAAGGGGAGAGACCGGGGGAATTGAGAATGGAAAATTGAGAATTGAAAATAGTTTTGTGTGGCGGGAGGAGTTTTTCCACCGCTCGTAGCAGGGCCACCACGCTTAGGATTCGGCAGATGTTGATGGCGATACGTGCCACGGTGCTTCTCATGGCTCCTCCATGCGTGAAACCCGCATGGCCGAAAAGTTGTGCGAAACGTTCGTTGAAACGGATCTTTTGCTCTTCGGACAGCTTGAGCTGAATGAGATTCACGGAAGTGCCGAGCCACTCGATGAACGTCTTCCACTGTTTGCCCCATCCGGTGAACCGGGAATCATAATCCTCGTCGGACAGGTCGAACTGGTCCACCCATTCTGTGATGGCCGGCATATAGTAAAACATCTGGCGTGAGAACAATCCGTTCTCGGCCGAGGGAATGAGCGGTTTCACCTGTGCCGGTGTCCCGCTTAACAAGACACTGAGAAAAGATTTCATACATTCCAGATACTCATGGTTCATACGCCGGTTAAAGGCTAGTCGGTCATGATCGTAGCATTTGCGCAAGGTATCGCTCCAATGGCCGTAATCCGTGCCGATGGCGGTGCTGACGGTGTCCGCCTCAGTCTCGCAGATCAGCCCCACGCCGTCCGCCTCGATGAGGTTCTCCAATACGCCCGTTCCGGAGTTGTCGCCGGCGATCAGGAACATCTTAGGCCTTGGCTCTTCCGGTTCAGGGGTTTTCGCTCGTTCCTTGCCAAGGGAACCCCAGCGTGCCTTCTCCAGCCGGTATTCCTTGCGCAGGGATTTGAATTCCTCCATCATTGCCTCGTGGATCGGTTCGGCTAGATGGCGTACCCAAGTGAGCGCCCCTTTTCCCGAGGCGGGAGGCGCCACGATGAAGGTTTGCAGGCAGGGATAATGGTATTTACGTCCGTAGAGTATGCGTAAGTGCTTGTTGAGGGTAGCGCCTAGCACGGTGACGGCACCTAGCAGCAGGATATCCCGTTGCGCCGGAGAGTCACCGCAGTCGATGAGCTGGTTCAAGAAAGGGGGCCAATCATAGTTTCCGAATACGGGCATATTAATGTACGCCTCATGTGCGCAGGTGTGTGTGAGAGGATGGGAGGGCTGCAAGTTTGCAAGTTCGCAAGTTCCGGGCTGTTTCCCTGCGTAGCTCCGGGCGGTACCGGCCAGTTGCTTGTCGAG
>OHEC01000501.1_pt1 | contig 20684 bp, 20 predicted proteins | sample 1567141 | NCBI WGS metagenome assembly OHEC01 (sample SAMEA3879567, study PRJEB24766) | human gut metagenome | biome: human-associated habitat; feature: feces | place: USA | collected 1985/1987 | reverse complement strand
ACAGCCTCGTCTCCCTTTTCTTTCACCGCATTCAATATTTCCTGAACACTTGCTTCAAACTTCCCGTAGTTATTCGGGCTTCTCTCTAAAAGGTCATCCAGAAGATTCTTCTTCGTATTCTCATTCAGTTTCTCTATACGCATTTGTCTATTCCTCCCTCAGAAGATTTCTTAAATTTGTGATCAGCTCTTTGATTCTGTCATTTTCCATTCGCATGCTGACCGGATTGACGATCATTCGCGCTGACAGCGGGCACACTTCTTCAAGCACAACCAGTCCGTTTTCTTTCAATGTAGAACCGGTTTCTACGATATCTACGATGACTTCAGATAAGCCAACAATCGGTGCAAGTTCGATCGAACCGTTTAATTTCACAATTTCTACTGTCTGATGTTTCTTGTTGTAGAAATAATCTTTCGCGATATTCGGGTATTTCGTTGCCACACGGATCAGTTCATGATGTTTCAGTTTTTCTGCTGCCTCTTCATATCCACACACACACATCCTGCATTTTCCGAATCCAAGATCCAGGACTTCATGGACTTTACGCCCCTCTTCGATAATCGTATCTTTTCCGACAACTCCAATATCTGCTGCTCCGTACTCTACATAAGTCGGCACATCCGGTCCTTTTGCGAGAAAGAATTTCAATCCCAGTTCTTCATTTACAAAAATCAGCTTTCTGGAATCCTTATCTTTCATTTCCTCGCATGTAATTCCAAGACGCTCCAGCATCTCCAGTGTCTTCTTTGCAAGTCTTCCCTTTGTAAGGGCAAATGTTAAATATCTCATTGATCTGCTCCTTTATTGCTGCTTTGTTTTCTTTTTTGTATTGACCAGCTTCTCTTCTCCTGTCTGAAGATTGATCACTTCAATCTTCCGGTCCTCTCTTAAGTAAAGCATACTTGCAACAGAAGAACGCTTTCCATACGCTTCAAAAGTCTCTCTTTCATCCCAGGAGTTTCTCTTCATCATCTCGACATTTTTTCCTTTTGCACGAAATGACCTCGCAAGAGAAATTGCCCACTGTTCCGTTGCATCCGTATAAACAAGCAGATTACGGTGTCCTGTCTCTACTTTGATCTTCTGACGATCCAGTGCACTCATAAGTTCATCCAGAATGATTGCGAATCCGATCGACGGTGTCTTCTTTCCAAACTTCTCAAGAAGGTGGTCGTAACGTCCTCCACGTACAACTGCATCTCCGGTACCATAAGTATAGGCACGGAAAATGATTCCTGTATAATATCCATAACTTCCACTCATGCTCAGATCAAAAGTTACATGATCCTCTACTCCGTAAATCTTCAGCAGATCATAAATCTGGCGAAGACGTTCTACCGCAAGTCTTGCTGCTTCACCCGGAGCAATGCGTCCTGCATCTGCAAGGATCTCCGGTCCACCTGTCAGTTCCGGAAGCTGATGGAACGCTTCTTTCACCTGATCGGCAATCTCATAATGATCGAGAATCTCTTCCACACCAAAGAAGTTTCTGTTCGCAATCAATGTACGGATCTCTTCTTTTTGTTCATCTTCCAGATTCGTTGCCTCGAAAAGACTCTGAATAAAATCAACATGTCCGATACTTACCTGGAATTCCTTTAGCCCGGTTTTCTTAAGTCCGTCCACAACCATTGCGAGCATTTCTGCATCTGCCTCGATAGAATCCACACCGATCAGCTCTGCACCAAGCTGCGTATTTTCTTTCAGGCGTCCACGATAACTGGAATGATTGATAAATGTATTTCCGGCATAACACAGACGAATTGGAAAATTCTCTGTCTCAAACAGTGTTGCCACTGCTCTTGCAATGGACGGTGTAATATCCGGGCGCAACGCCAGAATATTCCCCTCTCTATCAAAGAATTTATAAAGATCTCTAATCGATGTCGAACCGATTTCCTTGCGGAATACATCAAAATATTCAAATGTCGGTGTCTGTATGTCCTGATATCCATATAAATGCAATACAGTATTCAGCTTTTTCTGCAATGCCAGCTTAATGGCACATTCTCTATTATAAATATCCCGAACGCCTTCCGGGGTATGTAACTTCTGCTCCATGTCTCGTTCACCTTCCTGTCTTTTCTTGGTTTTTCACTTTAGTGTGCTACCACGTTAAAACCTGTTTGTAATTATACGGACTTTGTAGGATTCTGTCAATCCCTCGTTTCCAAATCTTTCTGAATTAAATCCAGATACGGCACAAAATAGCCATTTTTCAGTTGAAAAAACCATTCAGGATCTAATTCTTCCAGCCGGACACTCTTGCGTCCCCCACTCTGCGCGCGGTCCCAGAACTTACGGATCTGTATATACTGCATATAATAAAGCTCATTTCTTGCTGTATAATAGATCAGAAAAAAAGCAATCCCGCCCTGCCGTTCAAACTTTTCCATAAAGTCCATCTGATGCTCATGTACATTCTGAAGTGGGAAGGTATCTACATTACACTCTTTTGCATCAAAACAGACCGGGATTCCCTGCACTGCTCCGATATAGTCTACCGTACTTGCTTTGTCGAAATACGCAAGTGTAATCTGTCTGTGGTCTTTATCCATACGTACCGGAGTGATCGGTGTCGGGATTTTCTGCATCAGTGCAAGTCCCATCTCACTGTATCTTTCATTCGAATGATTGATAAATTCCTCCAGTGTCGAACCTCTAAGTCCTCTCGAGTTCCATGTTGCCATCTCACATCACTCCCTGCGCTTTACAGATTTGTTCAAATAAGGCCGGGACAGGTGCTTTGATGATCTTTCCTGAAAGCTGTTTGATATCTCCCTCGCAGTTCTCCGGGAATTCCAGACGGTAAGCATGCAGAAGCTGGGAACGAAGTCCGTATTCCTTTTTCAAAACATCGTTAAATGACCGGTTCCCGTATTTGTAATCCCCTGCGATCGGATGCCCAATGGATGCCAGATGTGCACGGATCTGGTGTGTCTTACCGGTGATCAGATGCACTTCAAGAAGTGTTGTTTCTCTATTTCGTGCAAGCACTTTGTATTCGGTATCGATCGCTGATGCTTCTTTCCCATCTTTTGTCTGTTCAGCCGGCTTTTTCTGACTCACCGTAACTTTATTTGTCTTTTCATTCTTGACGAGATAACCATGAATCCTCTGATTCTCTTTTACCTGCCCTTTTACCAGACAAAGATAATATTTCTTAAGTGTACGGTCACGGAACATCTCACTTAATCCCTGTAATGCCTGCAGTGTTTTTCCTGCTGCCACAATTCCGCTTGTATTTCTGTCTAAGCGGTTACAGACAGATGGATGAAATGTATGCAGTTCTTCTTCCGTGATTTTCCCATTTTCCAACAGATAATCAATAAAATACTCCACAAGAGAAGTATCCGTCGGGGATGCCTTCTGGGAGAGCATTCCGACCGGTTTATTGATAAATACAGCAGCCTCATCTTCGTATAAGATATCTAACTGTACCTTCTTTCCCGCTGTCTGTTTTCTTGCAGAGGACGCTTTTTTCTTCGAAAACTGTGAATGATCGATAAAGTTCTCAATCGTCTCTTCCGCAAGAAATAACTTAATCACATCTCCCTGTTTCAGCTGTTCATTTCCAACTGCTTTTTTTCCATTCAGGGTAATATTCTTTTTTCTCATCATCTTATAGAAAAAACTTTTTGGCGCTTTATTGAGATACTTTGCAAGGAATTTATCCATGCGCTGTCCTGCCTCATTTTTCTGGATGCTGATCTCTCTCATCGTCTTTTCCTCTTTACATTGATATATTCAGAATAAGATTACGGATTTCCTGTTCTCTTGCTTTCGTATCTTCCTGCTCTACTACAGCAATATTTTCAAGTCCCTCCACGCGGGCCAGAAACGGTGTATACTGATTTAAGATCTTAACAGTAAAACCTGTGTACTGATTCTGCGCAAGGATTGTCTTGATATGCTTTCCAAGTTCATCTGTATTTACTTTCTCATAATGTGTGTATCCGTAAATGTTGTGTCCCGAAATTACGATACAGTCTGCTGGCATGATATGCTCTTTGCTTGTAATTATAAGATCATAACAAACTGTTAAATGTTTTGATTTTCCTGCGATTTCCTTCGCCTGTGACAGTTCAATTGATTGATATGGATAACGTGCGATCACACCTACAAGTGCCTTTGATGCCGGAAGACATCCAAGGATAGCAACAACTGTCAGAAGATTCAGCCTCGTATGTGTCTGCCAGTAACCAAGAGCAAAAATTGCCAGAACGATTGCAAAATAAATAACCGTTCTTAAAATCTCCACTTTTCTTTTATAATTCAGATAACCTGGTTTTCCTTTTTGTATTCTCTTCATTTTTTCATCCTGTTCTAAATTTAATATTTACAAGTTCTGCATATGAACGAGTAGTCCGTGTGGCAGCAGTTTTGTTCCAAAGTAAGTTAATTTCATTGGGATTCCATAAACGGAGACTGATTTCCCGGATCTGCAGTCCTTCAACGCCTGATGAACCACTCTGTCTGCCTTCGCCATTGTCAGTTTCTTCAAGATATTCTGCGGTTTCCCGGAAAACTTGAAAAACTCCGTATCAACCGGACCCGGGCAGACTGCTGTGACGACAATTCCTTTTTTTCTCAGTTCTTCTCCCAATGATCTGGAGAAGCTTAAGACATAGGACTTCGTTGCCGCATATACTGAGAAATACGGTTGTGGGCAAAATGCAGATGCGGACGCAAGATTGACGATCCTGCTGCCAGCACGCAGAAATGGCAGACACAGCAATGTCATTCTTGTAAGAGACCGGCAGTTTACATCCACCATATCTGTCTGGATCCGGAATTTTTCAGACGAAATCTCTTCTACACTTCCTGACTTGCCAAATCCTGCTGAATTCACAAGCATTCGTAAATCCGGCTGTTCTTTCTCAAGTGCATCTCTCAATTCCTTATATACCTTTTTCTTCTGAAGATCACCTGCAAAAATCCGAAGAGGAACTCTGCTTTCTTTCGCAAGCGCTTCCAGACGCTCTTTGCGCCTGGCAATCACCCAGATCTCATCCAGATTTTTATAAAAATATCCAAGCTGACGTACAAATTCTCTTCCCATTCCCGAAGATGCTCCGGTTACGATTGCAATTTTCATCCTGCTTCCTTTCTTGAATCCTGTCTGTCAGATACTTAAATGTACCTATTTTCTATTCTTCTTAGAATGAACATTTCTGATAGATTTCTTCTTATTTTTCCCTTCAACTCTTCCTCTGTGTTCAGAATTGTTTTGTCTTCTCTGACCATTTGAACCTTTTGATCCTTTTTTCGGTTCCTTTCTGTCGGCTTTTTTATCATTTCCTGAACCACGCATCTGTCTCGGTCTCACAAGACATTTCGGTCCGAATCCGATCAGATCAGATCTTCCTGCTTTATGAAGTGCTTCAATCACCAGATCATACAGCTCCGGATTACGATATTGGATCAACGCTCTCTGCATTGCCTTCTCATGCGGACTCTTCGGAACATAAACCTTCTGCATCGTTCTCGGATCTACCCCGGTATAATACATACAGGTGGAAAGAGTTGATGGTGTCGGATAGAAATCCTGCACCTGCTCCGGCATATAGCCAAGATCACGACAGTACTCTGCAAGTTCTACCGCTTCCTTCAGAGTAGAACCAGGGTGGGAGGACATCAGATACGGAACCAGATACTGTTCTTTCCCGATTTTCTCATTCATCTTATAAAACTGTCTTGTAAACTCTTCATAGACTTTGTGCTCCGGTTTTCCCATCAGAGACAGGACAGGCCCTGCCACATGCTCCGGTGCTACCTTCAACTGTCCACTGACATGATATTCACACAACTCTCTTAAAAACTCCTGCTTCTTATCTGCGAGCAGATAATCAAAGCGGATTCCTGAACGGATAAACACCTTCTTAACTTTTGGAATATCTCTCAACTTTCTCAACAGACTGACATAATCTCTGTGATCTGCGTCCAGATTCTTACACGGGGACGGGAACAGACACTGACGCGTTTTACAAACGCCATGCTCCATCTGCTTTTTGCAGGATGGATGCCGGAAATTTGCTGTCGGACCGCCAACATCATGAATATATCCTTTAAAGTCCTTATCTTTTGTAATTTCTTTTGCTTCTTCAATCAGAGATTCATGACTTCTTACCTGGACAATTCTTCCCTGATGGAACGTCAATGCGCAAAAACTGCATCCTCCAAAACATCCTCTGTTGCTGATCAGACTGAATTTAATCTCCTTGATTGCAGGAACTCCGCCTTTTGCCTCGTAAGACGGATGGTAAGTCCTCTGATAAGGAAGGGAGTAAACATCATCCATCTCCATCTGTGTCAGTGGTGCTGCCGGTGGATTCTGTACTACATACAGATGATCAGAATATGGTTCTACAAGACGTTTTCCGTTAAATGCATCCGTATTCAGATACTGTGTGTAAAAACTGCGGGCATAATTCATCTTGTCCGCTTTGAGGTCTTCAAAGGACGGAAGGATTTCCGCATCATAAATACTGTCCAATGATTTCGTTTTTACAACCGTACCGGCTATATACGTGATATCCTCAACCGGTATCCCGGCATCCAGTGCTTCTGCAAGCTCTACGATTGAATGTTCGCCCATTCCATAAGAAATCACATCTGCACCCGAATCGAGCAGTACAGAACGTTTCAGCTTGTCTGACCAGTAATCATAGTGTGCCATTCTTCGAAGACTTGCTTCGATACCGCCCAGAATGATCGGTGTCTTTTTATAAGTCTGACGAATCAGATTTCCATATACTACGCAGGCATAATCCGGTCGTTTTCCCATCTCGCCGCCCGGTGTATAGGCGTCTGTCTTTCTTCTCTTTTTGGATACAGAATAATGATTTACCATAGAATCCATATTTCCTGCAGAGACAAGAAATCCAAGTCTTGGTTCTCCGAACACCTGCACGCTCTCCGGCTTACGCCAGTCCGGTTGTGCAATGATCCCAACACGATATCCTCTGGATTCCAGAAGACGTGTAATGATTGCGTGACCAAAAGATGGATGATCGACATAGGCATCTCCTGATACATAGACAAAATCTACCTGATCCCATCCTCTCTCTTTCATCTCTTCTCTGGTAATTGGTAAAAAATTTCCTTTCATGCTTTCTCCCTGTTTAACGTAATAATGAACAGTCACGCAATGCTTCCAGTTCCTGTCCTGTTAATTCTCGATATTCTCCTAATGCAAGCCTCGGATCAAGTACAAGGCTTCCCATCTGCAGGCGTTTCAGATAAATAACCTCTTTTCCGACTGCATGGAACATTCGTTTCACCTGATGAAACTTTCCCTCTCTGATCGTCAGTCGGATTTTGGAAATCTCTTCACTTTTCAGAATTTCCAGATGAGCCGGAAGTATCGGTTTCTCTTCCCCGATTTCAAGTCCTTCTGCAAATTTTCTCACATCTTCTTCCGTAACTTTTCCATCGATTCTGGCGAAATAGACTTTATCTACATGCTTCTTCGGTGACAAAAGCTGATGTGCAAGTTCGCCATCATTTGTGATCAGTAAAAGTCCCTCTGTGTCTTTATCTAATCTTCCAACAGGAAAGAGATCCTTTCTCTGCTTTTCATCAATCAAATCTAATACAGTACTGTCATTTTTATCTTCCGTTGCAGAAACCACCCCGGCTGGCTTATTTAACATGTAATATTCATATTCTGCATAAGCAACCATCTGTCCCTGGTAAAACACATGATCTTTTTCGGTGTCAATCTTGATCTCCGGACGTTTTACCGTCTCTTCATTAACTCGAACCTGTCCTTTTGTGATTGCTTTCTTCACTTCTGTACGTGTTCCGATTCCCATGTCTGCCAGATATTTATCCAGTCTCAGTTTCATGAGTTCCACCGCCATCCCGGAAGGTACTTATTCTTAAGCATCTGATTCACAAGCTTTCCAAAACCAAGCGGATATCCATCCACACAGATCAGGTACCATCCCTTGTCTTTCGGCTTCACAAGATCCTCCACATCCAAAGTCTCGCCTTTCAGATATTTCATAACGCGTTCGTCTTCTAATGGAAGATCGATCACCTGATCATATTCTTCCTTTTTCAGATTCATCGCCAGTGCCTGACTCGGCTCAAAACGATTCTTCTTCAGTTCACCCATCAGTAGGCCTGTTCTTAAGAAACGGATTCCACGAAGTGTCGGAAGTCCTTCCGGCATATAATACACTTTCTCTCCACGCAGATCCATGCGAGAGGAATCGAATTTTCGATCAATATGACCAAGAAATTCTTCCAATTCTTCCGGAAGCTTCTTGTTCTTCCCACTCTCCGGAAGTCTCTTTCCTTCTTCCTGTTTTTCGCCCTTTTGAAGAAGTGCGAGGAAATGTCCTTCTCCCTTCATACGATGAGGGAAAATACGAACCGTCTTTTCAAATTCCGGATTCTTGCTTTCTGTCACCTGCGGCATTCCATCTGCAAATCCTTCGTAACCTTCCATCTCACAGATCTTAAATTCCGTGTATTCCTGAAGCAGATATTCAATCGTCTGTTCATTCTCTTCCGGTGAAAATGTACAGGTGGAATAAAGCAGCATTCCACCCGGGCGCAACATCTGGGCCGCCTGTGTCACAATGCTTCTCTGGATCTTTGAAAAAAACTCCGGTCCGTGTTCTTCCCATGCTTTCACCATCTTTTTCTCTTTACGGAACATGCCTTCCCCGGAACAAGGTGCGTCGATCAAAATCTTATCAAAATACTCTGGGAAATAAGAAACAAGCTTTCCAGGCTCTTCACTTAAGATGAGCACGTTTCCGATTCCAAATAATTCAAGATTCTTCAAAAGTCCCTTCGCTCTGGAACTGCTCAGATCATTCGCAGCCAGTACACCGGTTCCTCCAAGCTTTGCCCCAAGTTCTGTGGCCTTGCCTCCAGGTGCTGCACAGACATCAAGCACACGGTCTCCCGGCTCTACCGGAAGACGATCTGCCGGTGTCATGGCACTTGGCTCCTGCAGATAATAAAGTCCTGCGAAATAATATGGATGTTTCGACGGCTGGATATTATCTCCGTCATAATAGAATCCATTATGGATCCACGGAACCGGCTCTAACGGCCAAGGTGCGATCTTCAGGAAATCTTCCACAGAAATCTTCGCTGTGTTCACGCGCAGACCATAGTGACGCGGTTCATCATAACATGCCGTATATGCTTCATATTCAGAACCAAGAAGATCCTTCATTTTCTCTTCAAATACTTTTGGTAAATTCATATTTATTGTTTGCTCCTTTGCAATATCAAGATCAAAATACTTTACATTTAACTATATCATATTTCCATAGCTCCGGTATAGTTTCTTTTTTCTTTTCATAGAATATTTTTGTAAAAGGAGGTTTCCTATGCTTCTGGCTCTCATACTGCTTTCACTGTTTTTTACGATGCTCCTCTTTCCTGAAACTGTATTCCAGGGAGCTTGTGATGGCCTGCTTCTCTGGTATCAGATTCTGATACCGACCCTTTTTCCTTATCTTATTGTCACAGGACTTTTGTTGAAAACAGATGGTGCTGCTGTTGTCTCCCGTCTGCTTTTCCGTCCTTTCCATCTGCTCTTTGGAACTTCCTTCTATGGAAGTTTCGCCGTTCTGTCCGGCTTTTTATGCGGTTATCCAATGGGTGCAAAAATCATTGCCGACCTTCTTCTTCAAGGAAAAATTTCTCTTGAAGAAGCTTCTTACCTGCTGTCCTTCTGTAATAATGCAAGTCCATCTTTCATTATTACTTTTCTTGTTTTAAATACAATTCATCAGAAAGCTTTCTGCATTCCCGTTTTACTGCTTCTTTTCGGAACTATGATCCTCTTAAGCTTTCTTCAACGGATTCTAAGACATTTCATCAAAAATAAAGATTGGATTTTCCCGGAAATGTCCGAAGTTTTCACACAGGAGAATTCCATTTTTTCAAAACCACTGACGCACAAAATGAATTTTTCCGTGTTAGAATCTTGTATCCTGAACAGTTCAGAAACGCTTGTAAAAGTCGGAGGTTACCTGATGATCTTTTCTGTACTTCTTGCATTATTGGAACTTCTGCCGATTCGTTCACCTAGTTTTCTTCTCCTGAAATCTTCTCTTGAGATGACAAACGGAATTCTTCTCCTGTCTCAAAGTCTTTCCCACCCCCAGGTTCTTTATCCGTTGCTTCTCGCACTTACCTCTTTTGGTGGATGGTGTTCCGTTGCCCAGACACAATCCATGATTGCCGGTACAGGACTTAAACTTTCTTCTTATATAATACAAAAACTGACCGCCGCACTGGCAGTCAGTCTTTTGACATTTCTCTATCTGAAATTTTTATAATACAATGTAATGACTACCTCAGGTCTCCCTGTCCATTCTCATCATAATATCCGTCATCGGATGGAACTTCAAGTTCTGAACGGTTAGAGCGGACTGTATCGTAGCACTCCTGTAAAGAATTGATCAATCCGTCATACTTTGTTGTATAACTGTCCAAAGTATGTCCGATAATGCTTTCTGCATTTGCAAGAAGATCATCTGTATACTGGATCGCACCAACACGGATTGTATTTGCATCCATTGTTGCGTTATCAAGAATCTCCTGTGCCTGTGCTGTTGCCTGAGTTACGATCTCATTTGCCTGAGCATATGCCTGCTGCATGATCTCATGCTCACTGACAAGCTCTGTTGTCTGAACCTGTGCTTCCTCGATCATTGCATCTGCTTTTGCCTTTGCATCAGCAAGAATCGCATCTCTGTTCGCAATAATCTTCTGATAACGTTTGATCTCATCCGGTGTCTTCATACGAAGTTCGCGAAGTAACTCATCCAGATGCTCCTTATTTACAATAATCTTTGTTGTAGACAACGGCTGAAACTTACAATCTCTGTCTATATATTCTTCAATTTCTTCAATGATCTGTTCAATACGGCTGCTCATTGTTACACTCTCCTTTTTTCTTTCATCTTTTCTCTGAGTGCGATCTCGACGGCTTCCGGCACAAACTGTGATACGTCTCCCCCAAAAGCGGCAATCTCCCGCACTGTAGTCGAACTTAAGTAAGAATATTCTATACTTGTTGTCAGAAACATGGTCTCTATATCAGGCTTCATCCTCTGATTCGTCTGCGACATCTGCAGCTCATATTCAAAATCGGTAATCGCACGTAATCCCCTGATAACCACATCTGCACCTATCTGTTCCGCAAAGTCTACCAGCAATCCATCAAATGGTATAATCTCAACATTCGGCAGATCTTTCGTCACTTCCTTTAACATTTTAACACGTTCTTCTACAGAAAACAACGGCATTTTTGCTTTATTATTCAGTACTCCGACAATTAATTTGTCTACGATTTTACAAGATCTGCAAATGATATCATAATGTCCACGGGTAACGGGGTCAAAACTTCCCGGATAAATTGCTTTTAACATACTTCTTCCTTTCCGGCTTTCTCAATAAATACATGCTTGTTTGTCTTATATCTCTTCTCTTTGATCAAAGAATATCCCAATTCTGGAAGATATCCAAAATCTGTATCTAACGAAGCTTCTACGATGATCACCGTATCTTCATAGATCAGATCCGATCCTGCAAGGTATTCCAGAACTCTTTTCTCAAATCCCATATTATACGGTGGATCCATGAATACAAAGTCAAAAACCTTTTCACCTTCCAACTGATATAATGCGTTCATCACATCCTTTGTCAGTGTAAGTCCCTTCTTCTCCAGACGTGTGAATTTCAAATTCTCCTTGACACATTCCATCGCCTTAGGATTTTTCTCTACAAATACTGCTTCTTTTGCTCCCCTGCTGAGAGCCTCTATTCCGATTCCGCCACTTCCTGCAAACAAATCAAGGAAAATACAGTCATACATCTGCGGACTTATCATATTAAACAAAGTCTCTTTGATCCGGTCCGTTGTCGGTCTTGTCTCTATCCCCTCAAGAGTCTTCAGTTTTAGGCTTCTTGCGCTTCCTGCAATTACTCTCAAATATCGACACCTCCTGTCATTAACTATGGTGAATTTTAGCAGAAAAAAGCACCCGGGTCAATGCCGAGTGCTTTTCTCTTTTTCATTTCTTGTGTTCTTTTTACTGTACATGACAGTTTTTGAACCGCTTTTCTGTCTGATGCAGACCGCTTCTGCAGACGATTTTTCTTCGCCTGTTACTTTTCTGCCATCTGCTTCTCCTGCTGTTCAATCATCTTTTTAACCATATAACCGCCGACAGAACCATTCTGTTTTGATGTGAGGTCTCCATTGTAGCCGTCTGTTAACGGAACTCCCAACTCGGATGCTACTTCGTACTTGAACTTGTTCATAGCTCCTTTCGCCTCAGGTACTGCTGTTTTGTTAGATGAACGACTTGCCATGATCTTTTTCCTCCTTTTGCATTTTGTAACTTTACTATTTAGCTTTGTTACGCTGTTAGTATGTGGAGGAAAATTAATTTTAAACTGGTAACTTCTGGCAATCACTGATGCAGTCGAATTGCTCCATTGCTGTACAATTGCTGTAATCCGCAAACATCACAATGTTGTTTCCAGCATGATCTCATCCAGTTTTATCCGTAAATGTTCTTTCAATTTGCGATGCTCAGGGAATTCCAGTTTCGGATCATCCAGAAGAAGTCTGTCTGCCTCTTCACTTGCGTTTTGAAGCAGCTTTGCATCTTGAAATACATCGGCAACTTTAAAATCAAGCACGCCACTCTGCCGGATTCCAAAAAAATCCCCCGGGCCACGCAGTCGGAGATCTTCACTTGCGATAAAGAAACCATCATTTGAATGATTCAGGATATCTAACCGTTCCTTCGTTTCTTTTGATTTCGATGCTGTCATGAAAATACAATAGGACTGATACTTTCCACGACCAACCCTTCCTCTCAACTGATGAAGCTGCGCCAGCCCGAAACGTTCTGCATTTTCGATCATGATTACTGTCGCATTCGGCACATCAATTCCCACTTCAACAACTGTTGTTGAAACAAGCACCTGGATTTCATTTCTTCCAAATGCATTCATCACTTCATCTTTCTCTTTTTCCTTCATCTTTCCATGCAGAAAGCTGACATTGATTGAATCTCCCAACGTTTCTGAAAGCATCTCGCAATAATCAATAACATTTTCCGCTTCCATTGCTTCACTTTCTTCAACCATCGGACAGATCACATAGCACTGACGTCCTTGTGCCACCTGTTTTCTTATGAATTCATAGGCCTTCGGACGGTATCCTGTATCCACAACACAGTTTTTGATCGGAAGACGGTTCTTCGGGAGCTCATCGATCACAGAAATATCCAGATCACCATAAAGAATAATTCCAAGTGTTCTCGGAATCGGTGTCGCACTCATTACGAGAATGTGTGGCAGGTTTCCTTTACCTGCAAGCATTTCTCTTTGTTTTACGCCAAAACGATGCTGTTCATCCGTCACCACAAGTGCCAGATTGTGATAGATTGCTTTCTCCTGTATCAATGCGTGTGTTCCTATAATAATTGACGATTCCCCACTCTCAATCCGGGCATAAGCTTCTCTCTTTTCTTTTGCTTTCATAGATCCGGTCAAAAGTTCTGCCCGCAGTGGGATCTGATACTGTTCCAACATGTCTTTGATATTTTCAAAATGCTGTCTTGCAAGTACCTCTGTCGGTGCCATTAACGCTCCCTGATAGCCGTTCAATCCTGCAAACAGTAATCCAAGAACTGCCACGATTGTTTTACCTGATCCAACATCCCCCTGAACAAGTCTGGACATGACATATTGACTTTTCATGTCTTTCTGCATATCATCCCATACCCGCAGCTGTGCAGCCGTCAGTTCATACGGCAGTTGTCTCAGGAATTCGCTGATTTGAGGCTGATCTTCAAAATGGAATCCGTTCTTCATCCTGTCCTGTGTATTTTTAATCTGGCGCAGAGAAAGAATAAAAACAAGAAATTCCTCAAAAACGAATCGTTGTCTTGCCGCAAGAAATGCTTCTTTATTCTCCGGGAAATGCATCTCCCGCACAGATTGTTCATAAGGCCGGAAATGATATTTCTTCGTAAATTCATCCGGAAGAAAGTCATCCTGTTCCCGCACCTGTTCTAATGCCTGACGTAGTGCTTTGATTACTGCATTGTTTGTCAGACCTGCTGTCAATCCATAAACAGGCTGCATGGTGTTGATCTTTTCCTGATAACGGACTGCCGGATCGTAAATCTCCGGATGTTCCATCACAAGGGAATCTCTTTTCTTCACAACCCTGCCGCGGAGAACAACTGCTCCTTTTCGCCCAAGTGTATTTCTCAAAAACGGCATTCGAAACCAGATTACCTTTATTGTTCCTGTCAGATCCTTTAAATATGCAGTCGTGATCTGTCTTCCTTTTCCCGGAGAAACCTGTACACGCCCAAAAACACTGCCGCAGATCGTACAGACTTTTCCTTCCTCCACTTCACTGATCGGAACCGGTTCTCCAAAAATCTCATACCCTCTCGGATAATAATGAATCAGGTCATCCACTGTGTAAACTCCGATTTTTTCGAAGAGCTTCTCCGTTTTTTCGCCCACACCTTTGATTGTTCCAACTCCTGATTTTTTACTCATTTATGTCTGTCTCCTAAACAAAATAACCGGAACACTTTTCCCAAATGTCCCGGTCTGTTCCTGATTTTAATACAGTACTGCTGTTCTGTCTCTTTACTGACAGTTCTCCTTATTCAACAGAAAGTACATAATAGTAGATTGGCTGTCCACCGGAATGTACATCAACATCTACATCCGGATATAAATCTTCAATCTCCTGTGCAAAGTTCTCTGCACTCTCCTCCTGTACATCCTGACCATAATACAGACTGATCAGCTCTGTGTCTTCATCCACCAGCTGTGCAAGCATCTCTTTTGTTGTCTCTTCCACAGACTGTCCGACAGCAAGAATTCCACTGTCTCCGATTCCCATGATATCTCCCTCATGGATCTCTTTGTCATCAATGTGTGTATCACGGACTGCATAAGTAACCTGTCCTGTCTTCACATTTCCAATTCCTTCGATCATTGCTTCCAGATTCGTCTGTGCGTCTGCATCCGGCATATAGTTAATGATCGCAGTAATTCCCTGCGGAACTGTCTTGGAAGGCACAACAATAATATCCTTTTCCTCTGTCAGTGCCTGCGCCTGATTGGCAGCAAGAATAATGTTCTTGTTGTTCGGAAGGATAAAGATATGTTCTGCGTTCACCTGATCGATCGCATTGAGCATGTCTTCTGTACTTGGATTCATTGTCTGACCGCCTTCAATAATGTAGTCAGCACCAAGCTCACGGAAAATCTCATTCATTCCTTCTCCGATAGAAACTGCAATAAATCCGACTTCTTTGCGCGGCTCCGCCTTTTTCGCTTCAGCCTGCTGTGCAGCCAGCTTCTCCGCATCTTTGATCAATCTCTCCTGATGCTCTTCTCTCATATTATCAATCTTCATACGTGAGAGCTGTCCGTATGTCAGCGCTTTCTGGATTGCAAGTCCCGGATCATTCGTGTGCACGTGAATCTTAACAATATCATCATCCGCTACGCATACGATAGAATCTCCGATAGACTCCAGATATGCTTTGAACTCTGTCTCATCTTTCGCTGTGAATTCTTTTTCCAGCATGATGATAAACTCTGTACAATATCCGAACTTAATCTCTGTTTCCGCCTGTTCAGAAGGCTTCACCATCTTTGTGCCGGCACTTGCCTCGATTGCAGAATAATCAATCTCTTTTCCCTGGAATGCATCGTATGCACCACGCATCACTTCCAGAAGTCCCTGTCCACCGGAATCTACTACGCCTGCTTCTTTTAATACCGGAAGCATCTCCGGTGTCTTTTCAAGAACTTCCTGCGCATAGTTGATCACTTCTGAAATAAATGTATCCAGATCTTCTGTTGTCTCTGCAAGCTCTGCCGCTTTCTGGGATGCTCCCTTTGCTACAGTAAGAATTGTTCCTTCCTTCGGCTTCATAACAGCCTTATAAGCAGTTGCAGTTGCACGTTCACATGCCTTCGCAAGTGTAATTGTGTCAATCTCTTTATGTTCCCTGATCTCCTTTGTAAAGCCACGAAGAAGCTGGGATAAGATAACTCCGGAGTTACCTCTTGCTCCACGAAGAGAGCCTGAAGAAATTGCTTTTGCAATCGCCACCATATCAGGATTCTCCAGCGCCTTTACTTCTTTTGCCGCTGACAGGATCGTCAGTGTCATATTTGTTCCTGTATCACCATCCGGCACCGGAAATACGTTCAATTCATTAATGAACTCCTTCTTTGCCTCAAGATTCGCTGCTCCCGCAAGAAACATCTTCTGAAGCAATTCGGTGTTTATCGTTTTAACAGCCACAATTGTTCCTCCTTAATCTATCACTCTGACACCTTCAACGAAGATGTTGATCTTATCTACTTTCATACCAGTAAATTCTTCTACCTTATATTTTACATTATTCATAAGGTTGTCAGAAACTGAAAGAATATTCACTCCATAGGAAACGATCACATGAAAATCAAGCGTAATTACATTATCTTCTGTGATCTCAACATGAATTCCCCTTGTCAGGCTTTCTCTTTTCAAAAGATGCACAAGGCCATCTTTCATATTAACTGCTGCCATTCCTACTATGCCAAAGCACTCAATTGCCATTGAGCCTGCATATTTTGCAATGACTTCAGGATTGATTGTAATGATTCCAAGATCTGTACTCATACTTCCCTTCATCATATATTCCCTCCAATTCTATAGGTTCTTTCCATATATAACATGACTATTATACTATTACTTTTTGTTTTTTACAATACAGTTTTGATTTTTTTAAAATAACACTTGCATTACTCGAAAGTTTCTGATAGAATATCATTGTTATGAGTCTAAAAGACCAGTTTAGATTGTTAGGAGGTGCAGTCATGGCTAAATGTGCTATTTGTGAAAAGGGTGCTCATTTTGGAAACAATGTAAGCCACTCTCATAGAAGATCACCAAAAATGTGGAAATCAAATGTGAAATCCGTTAGAGTGAAAACAGAAGGCGGAGCTAAGAAAATGTACGTTTGTACTTCTTGCCTGAGATCAGGACTCGTTGAGCGTGCTTAATTCTCGTTTGATGATTCAATATGACACGGTATAAAGAACTTTATCTGTTTATTCGGATAAAGTTCTTTTTTTATCTGCAGAACAGACAATATGCCAGTACGATACCGGTAATTGCGATCACAGTTCCCCATAAGACATCAGAAAGCAGCATCATGACGATCATTCCTGCTGCAAACCAAAACAATGCAAATCCAAAAACTTTCTTCACAATACTGCTCCCAATATTTTCTATATTCTAGTAACTATTTTATTCTGCATCCAGAATATCTGCTACATCTTCTTCTGTTAATTTTTCATCTTTTGATGTAAAACGGTCTACCACATCAGGTACCATATCCAAAAGTTTTGTAATTGTATCCTGATTCTTGATATTCACAAGTTTCGTCTTTCCATCCTGAATAACGATCACAGCACTCGGTGTGATCTTTCCACCGATTCCACCGCCTGCTCTGTCTTTCTTTTCAGCGTTAAAAGAACCTGCTCCAATACCAAAAGAGACATCTACCAATGGAAGAATGATTGTTCCATTGATATGGATCGCATCTCCGACAACTGTCTTTGATGAAACAACGCTGTCCATTCCCTGAAAGAGTGATTCTACTGTTTCTTTAAATTTGTTTCCGTCTGCCATAATCCTGACTCCTCTCATTTTATATATTTTCTAATGTGTTTGTAGGTAATCTTCACATCTTTATTCCAGAATAGCTTCCATGCAGGAACAGCAAAGTAAATAACCCGAATCTTCCCTTCTGCAGATGCATTTCCCTCCAGCTTTCGTTCTTCAAAATCCGGCTGGATCTGAACATACTCACCAATCAGTCCGTAAATGCTCCCCAGAAAAGCCAACATATATCCTGTCCAGGAAGGATCACTGAATCCAAATGTAACATTCGCCTGAAGCTTTTTAGGCTTCAGAACATGTAACAGATGGCATAGTTCTTTCTTCACTGCCTCGAATGCCCGTTGATGTTTCTCATAAGTTAAAAAAGCGGTCAGAAATTCTTTTTTCTCTCCTGCTTTTTTTATAGTACCACAGAGTTTCTGAAATGTATATTTGATTTTTTTCAATTTAGATTCCGTCTGTACGTTTTCGGGCCTGCGCTCCTCTCGAACTTTCGTCTTTTCTGTCTCTGACTCTTTTTTTATCTCTGGCTCTTTTTCTGATGCTTTCTCAATTTTCACATCTTTTTCCGGTGGATTATTCTTTACTTCCGTCTTCTTACCTTCCAAAGGTTCGTTTTCCAACGGCTCAGGAACCACCGGCTTCTCTGACGTTTCCTTTTGTTCCTCTTCCGAACTGTCAAATTTCTTCCAGGCAAGACGAAGCTTCCATTTTAATTCTCCATGTTCATAAGACGCTGATCCGGAAATCAGATGAAACAGCCAACTGACCTTTCCATATGCCACAAGGGTATCCAGTGTATTCTCCCCTTTTGCAGAAAATCTGTATTTCACCGGATAAAACAAGATTGTTAAAATCAGTAAGAGTAAAATTACGAGCAAAAAAAGAAGAATCCATCCAATTATTTTCAGTATAAGAAACAGGATATGTATCATACGCTTCGAATCTCCTTTTTCTCAAACTCTTCCTGACGATCCAAAAGGAACTTTCTCAAGTTTACCTCTCCCGTCTTCTCATATGCTTCTTCCGCAATCCTTTCGATCAGACTCAATGCGCCATCATACCCATTCGCAATTCCAACAATAAATAAAGATGCATTGTCAAATATATATTGCTTTAAAAGAAGCGACGAATAATATTCTAAATGGTTCTGCTTTCCCTGTGAAAGCGTAATTACATAGACAGAAGGCTGCAGTTTATTTTTCTGCAATTTTTTTATTATTTTCAGTTTTTTCTTTTCCCAGCCTTCGCTGACATATAAATCACAGAAAAATTTTGTCTGCATCTTTTCTCCTCCCATTAGTTGTAATAGGCGTCTAAAATATCCCCGGCGATTGCCACTGCTTTTCCGCTGGAACTTCCATCCGAACCTTCTGTGATCACACTGATTACCAGATCCGGATTATCCACATTTGTAAATCCCATAAACCAGGAATGTGTCTTTTCTCCATCTGACATACTGTACTCTGCTGTTCCCGTTTTTCCTGCAGCAGTATAGGATCTTCCTTTTAAGACAGATCCTGTTCCTTCCTCTACAACAGCTGTCATATACTCTTTCAATTGTGCAGCTTCATCCGATGTCATGACCTTCTTATAACTTTTCGGAACATTCTTTCGTATCTGGGAGCCCGTATAATTCGTCACACTTTCCACAAGATATGGCTGCATCATGGTTCCACCGTTCGCCACTGCCTCGGCAATCAGTGCCATATGATATGGACTTACGGTTGTCTTTCCCTGTCCCATTGCCGTCATCATTACTTCTCCCTCACTGGAATTCTGATCCAGTGCAAAGGAGCTCTTCGCTGCATTCAGTACACCCGGAAGCGATTTATTGAACAATAAATCTTCCGCCGTCTGACGGTATTGCGTCAGATCCAGGCCAAGACCAATATTGGCAAAAGATGAATTACAGGAATTTGCAAAGGAACTTCTCAGATCCTCTGAGCCATGTGCATTTCCATTAAAGCAGTGAATTGTAATATCTCCCTGTGAAATCTCTCCATTACAATCATATGTATAATTCGGATAATCACTGTTCTGACGCATAAAAGCAAGTGTTGTAACCACTTTAAACGTCGATCCCGGAGCATAAGATCCTTGTGTCACACGATTCAACAGCGGACTGTTTTCTTCATCTGAATTCAATTCTGACCAGTCACTTAAAATATTATTCGGATCATATGCCGGTTTGGAAACCATGGCGAGAATCTTTCCCGTACTCGCCTCCATTACGATTGCCGCACCTTTGTTTGATCCAAGCGCATCATAAGCCGCCTGTTCCTGCTGGGAACGGTACAAATTTCGCAGCAGTAAACCGCCGGAAACCAGGAATGCCGTCAAAAAAATCAGGAATAAGAAAAACTTCCAGTGGGATTTCCGTTGGAACTCCCTTCGACCCCCAAATGAGGCCATTTTGTTGTCCATTATGGACTCCTTTCCGTATTTCCTCAAATTGTTGTGGTAAGCGTCAAACGGCAAAAAATAGAGGAGGGAACATGGCTAGGCCATGTTCCCTCCTGGTGTTAAAGATCAAGGTAAAGCGTCTAACACAACATCAAGTAAATGCATAGGACTGAGTTGTCCTCTGGCACATCGTTGGGCAAGAGTATCAACGAAATCTTTGTTACAGGAAATATCCGGAATATAGGCTGTATATGTACATGTGCCGTTCTCTTCCGTACTGGCCATAATTCCGTAGGACATTCGGCGGAAGGTTGGACTGTATAGTTGAGTCACTTTGAATTGGTACAAAAGGATTCCCCCGCTTATGTAGTTTCGTCTCCAACAAGCTCATCAATCCGGCAGTGGTAGACTTTAGCCATAATTCGCGCGTCCTCCAAAACCGGAGAAGAATCACCCGCTTCATAGGCTTGCAAAGTGCGCAGTTCAAACGGAAAGAACTCCACCGCCTCCACCTGCGTAAGTCCGGCTTTCACACGCGCCCGCTGAATTGGGTTTTCTGGATGCCCGC
>OHEC01000486.1_pt1 | contig 21302 bp, 16 predicted proteins | sample 1567141 | NCBI WGS metagenome assembly OHEC01 (sample SAMEA3879567, study PRJEB24766) | human gut metagenome | biome: human-associated habitat; feature: feces | place: USA | collected 1985/1987 | reverse complement strand
TTTTTTAATTTATTTTTTAATGTTTTGTTGCTTTTCTTGAGCAACTCGTACATTCTATCATATTCCCATTCATCTGTCAAGCACTTTTTTATTTTTCTTCTTTATTTTCCAAATAAGAGTGAAAAATATTACGGAGAAGGAGGGATTTGAACCCTCGCACCGCGCGAACGATCTACACCCTTAGCAGGGGCGCCTCTTCAGCCACTTGAGTACTTCTCCATAATGCCTAAATAAATGAAAATATTCAATTCCGTTGCACAGTAATGCACAACGCTTTATTATATTATCAAAAAGACTGACTAAAGTCAAGTCTTTTTTTAATTATTTTTTCCATTTTTCTTTTGCAGTCTCATAAAGGTTATTTCCATCTTTATCTATAACTACAATAACAGGCAGATTCTCGATTTCTAATTTACGGATTGCCTCTGTGCCAAGATCATCGTAAGCAACTACATCTGCTTTTTTAATACATTTAGAAAGTAATGCACCTGCTCCACCTACCGCTGCAAAGTATACTGCACCATTTCTCTTCATGGCCTCTATAACTTCCGGAGAACGCTTTCCTTTTCCTACCATGCCTTTTAATCCCTTATCAAGCATTTCTGGAGTATACTTATCCATACGACTGCTTGTAGTCGGACCTGCAGAACCGATAATCTGTCCTTCTCTTGCCGGACTTGGTCCAAGATAATACAGAACATTCCCATTGAGCTCTATTGGTAATGCTTCCCCTTTATGCATACTTTCATACATTCTTTTATGCGCTGCATCTCTGGCAGTATAAATAATTCCGGACAGATATACATAGTCCCCTGCTTTTAAAGTATTGATATCTTCTTCAGAAAGTGGAACCTGAATTGTTCTATTCATAACTGTATACCTCCCCTTATAAACTTCTTACTGCGTGACGATTTACATGACAGCACATATTAACAGCAACAGGCAGACCTGCAATATGTGTAGGATACGTATTAATATTTACAGCTAATGCCGTAACAGTTCCTCCAAGTCCTGCTGCACCAATTCCAAGAGCATTGACTCTTTTAAGGACATCCTCTTCCATTGCTTTTATAGAAGGAAGATCAGAATGTGTTCCTACAGGTCTTGTCAATGCCTGCTTCGCCATGAGAGCTGCTTTTTCAAAGGTACCGCCAATACCAACACCAACTACAACAGGTGGGCATGCATTAGGCCCTGCATCCTGTACAGCAGATACAATAGCATTCACTGCGCCTTCCATACCATCTGCCGGCTTAAGCATAAATACTCTGCTCATATTTTCGCTTCCAAATCCCTTCGGTGCTACGGTAAGCTTAATATTTTCTCCTGGAACGATACTGTAATGAATAACCGCAGGTGTATTATCTTTTGTATTTTCTCTGATAAAAGGATCATTTACTACTGACTTACGCAGATATCCTTCTACATATCCGTCATGTACACCTTTATTGATAGCATCTGCGAGAGAACCTCCCTCAATATGTACATCCTGTCCTACTTCCGCAAAAACGACAGCCATTCCAGTATCCTGACAGATTGGTATCTGTTCTTCTCCCGCAATAGCAAGATTCTCTTTCAACTGATTAAGAATCTGGCAGCCAAGAGGATTCTCCTCCTGGTCTGCCGCTTTATACAAAGCATTCTTCATATCATCGGAAAGATAGTAATTAGCTTCTATACACATTTCTTTTATGTTTCTGGAAATTTCGTCTACATGAATTGAACGCATCTTTTTACCTCTTATATTCAATGACATAACAACTGTGAAAAGCATTCTTATTTATTCATTAAGAAAGCTTCTTTATACTTCTTCCTGTGTTGCTTCTTCCTCTGTGGATTGAGACTCTGCTTCATCCTCTTCTACTTCTGCAAAATCCTCTTCCTCATCAAATCTGACTTTTGCAACGCTGGCAACTTTAATACTGCTTTTTGAATCAATATTAATAAGTTTTACACCGGAGGTATTTCTGCCAATAACAGAAATCGAATCACTCTTCATCCGAATCACAATACCTTCTGTAGTAATCAGCATAATTTCTTCTTCCGGCTTAATTGTCTTCACACCGACAACATATCCTGTCTTGTCGGTGATCTTATAACATCTTAAACCTTTTCCACCACGATGCTGTACGCTAAATTCATCAAGAGGTGTTCGTTTACCCATACCTTTTTCAGATACGATCAATAAATCATCACCTTCAGAACGAATCTGCATTCCAACAACTTCATCTGTATCACCAAGATTCATTCCGATCACACCCATAGAAACTCTTCCGGTTTCTCGTACATCCTGGAGTTTAAATCGGATACACTGTCCCTCTTTTGATACAAGGAAAATATCCTCATTCTCATCTGTCTGCTTTACTTCAATCAGTTCATCGCCTTCTCGCAGGGAGATTGCTGCCAGACCGTTCTTTCGAATATTCTTATACTCATCAAATCCTGTTTTCTTTACAAGACCGTTTCTTGTAGCCATAACGAGGTAATGCTGTTTACCGTCTTCTAATAACGGGATGATCGCTGTAATCTTTTCTTCCGGCTGAAGCTGAAGAAGATTGATAATATTCACTCCTCTTGCCGTTCTTCCTGATTCCGGAATCTCGTATCCTTTGAGACGATATACACGACCTTTATTGGTAAAGAACATAATATAATTATGGGTACTTGTCATAAATAAATCTTCGATATGATCTTCATCAATGACATTCATACCACGTATTCCCTTACCACCACGATTCTGACTGTGGAAGTTATCCGGTGTCATACGCTTAATATATCCCAGTTTAGAGAAAGTAATAATCGCATCTTTTCTTGGAATCAATGCCTCATCACTTAAATCTTCCATATCCATCTCGATGGATGTTCTTCTGTCATCACCATATTTATCACGAATAAGAAGTATTTCTTCTCGGATTACTCCTAAAAGAACCTTTTCATCTGCAAGAATCGCTTCTAATTCCGCAATCTTTTTCTCAAGTTCATCATATTCGTTCTGAAGCTTTTCTCTCTCTAAACCTGTCAATGCACGAAGACGCATATCTACGATTGCCTGTGCCTGTGCCTGTGAGAATTCAAAACGTCTCATCAGATTATCTCTTGCTTCAGAAACATTCTTAGAGGCACGTATGATTTCTATCACTTCGTCAATATGGTCTAATGCTTTTAAAAGACCTTCTAAAATATGCGCTCTTTCTTTGGCTTTATTCAGCTCATATCTCGTTCTTCTTGTGACAACATCCTTCTGATGATCCAGATAATGTACAAGCATTTCTTTTAAGTTAAGAACCTTTGGCTGATTATCTACAAGCGCAAGCATGATGACTCCAAAAGTATCCTGAAGCTGTGTATGTTTAAATAACTGCTTTAATAATACATTGGCATTCACATCTTTACGTGTCTCAATACAGATACGCATACCGCTTCTATCAGATTCATCTCGTAATTCTGTGATTCCGTCTACTCTCTTTTCTTTTACTAAATCAGCAATCTTTTCAATTAAACGTGCCTTATTTACCATATATGGAAGCTCGGATACAATAATTCTTTGCTTTCCATTCTTCATTGGCTCAATGTTTGTCACCGCACGTACTTTAATCTTGCCTCTTCCCGTACGGTAGGCCTGGTCAATACCCTTTCGTCCAAGAATAGCTGCCCCTGTCGGGAAGTCCGGTCCTTTTACGATTTCTAAAAGCTCATCAATATCCGTCTCTCTGTCTTCCTGTACTTGATTATCAATAATCTTTACGACACCGTCGATCGTTTCTCTTAAGTTATGCGGCGGGATATTCGTTGCCATACCTACGGCAATTCCCTGTGCTCCATTTACAAGAAGATTTGGAAACCTTGATGGAAGAATACTTGGTTCTTTTTCTGTCTCATCAAAGTTCGGTACAAAATCAACCGTATCTTTGTAAATGTCCGCTGTCATTTCCATGGAAATCTTAGATAATCTTGCCTCTGTATAACGCATGGCAGCCGCGCCATCACCGTCCACAGAACCAAAGTTTCCATGACCATCCACTAGTGGATAACGAGTAGACCAGTCCTGTGCAAGATTAACTAATGCACCATAAATAGAACTGTCACCATGAGGGTGATATTTACCCATTGTATCACCGACGATACGAGCACACTTTCTGTGAGGCTTATCCGGTCCGTTATTCAACTCAATCATAGAATAAAGAATTCTTCTTTGCACCGGCTTTAAACCATCTCGTACATCTGGAAGAGCTCTGGATACAATTACACTCATAGCATAATCTATATAAGATTTTTCCATGGTATTCTTTAAATCCACCTCATGGATTTTATCAAAAATATTACTATCGTCCATTCTATCCTCCTGTTAGATATCCAGATTCTGTACATACTTTGCATTGGCTTCAATAAATTCTCTACGTGGTTCTACACGATCTCCCATGAGAGTATCAAATGTCATATCCAATTCGGAAGCTGCATCATCATCCATATTTACGCGTAATAAAATTCTCTTTTCCGGATCCATCGTTGTCTCCCATAACTGAGATGCATCCATCTCACCAAGACCTTTATATCGCTGGATCTTATTGTTTCCGTCTCGTCCGATATCCGTCAGTATTGTATTTAACTCTTCATCACTGTAGGCATACCACACCTTTTTATTCTTCTCCACTTTATACAGTGGCGGCTGTGCCAGATATACATGCCCTTCTTTAATAAGTTCTGGCATAAAACGATATAAAAATGTAAGCAATAATGTTGCGATATGCGCACCGTCTACATCGGCATCCGTCATAATAATGATCTTATTATATCTAAGCTTTGTAATATCAAAGTCTTCATGAATTCCTGTTCCAAATGCTGTGATCATCGCACGTATCTCATTATTCACAAGAATCTTGTCAAGTCTTGACTTTTCTACATTCAAAATCTTTCCACGCAATGGAAGAATGGCCTGCGTTGCACGACTTCTTGCTGTTTTCGCTGAACCACCCGCAGAATCTCCCTCTACGATATAGATTTCACAATTCTTTGGATCTTTATCTGAGCAGTCTGCCAGCTTACCTGGAAGGCTCATTCCATCAAGCGCAGACTTTCTTCTCGTTAAATCTCTTGCCTTTCTTGCTGCTTCTCTTGCTCTTTGTGCAAGTACTGCTTTCTCACAGATCATCTTTGCAACATTCGGGTTCTGCTCTAAGAAATAAGTAAGTTGCTCACTTACTACACTGTCAACCGCACCACGTGCTTCACTATTTCCAAGCTTCTGCTTTGTCTGGCCTTCAAACTGCGGCTCAGGAATCTTGATGCTGACAATCGCAACCAAACCCTCCCTGATATCATCACCGGTAAGATTCTGCTCATTATCCTTTAATAACTTATTCTTTCTTGCATAATCATTAAATGTCTTTGTAAGCGCACTTCTAAAACCGGCCAGATGTGTTCCACCTTCCGGCGTTGTAATATTATTTACAAAGCTGTAAACACCTTCGTTATAAGAATCATTATGCTGTAAGGCAACTTCTACGAATACATCGCCCTTCTTTCCCTCACAGTAAATCACTTCAGAATAGAGCACTTCCTTACTTTTATTCAGATATTCTACATATTCGCGGATGCCGCCTTCATAATGGAACGTCATGGAAACTTCTTCTTCTGGTCTTCGGTCTGTAAGAACAATCTTTAAATCCTTTGTTAAAAATGCCATCTCACGAAGACGCTGTTTTAACACTGCAAAATCGAAAACAGTCTCTTCGAAAATGGTCGGATCAGGGAGAAAACGTACTTCTGTACCTCTTCTATCTGTATCTCCTACTACTTTCAACGGATACATAACCTTTCCACGTTCATATCTCTGACGGTAAATCTTTCCTTCATGGAAAATATCTACTTCAAGCCATGTGGACAGCGCATTAACAACAGACGCACCTACTCCATGTAATCCGCCGGATACTTTGTATCCTCCACCACCAAACTTTCCTCCTGCATGAAGGATGGTAAACACAACTTCTACTGCTGGAATTCCCTTTTTCTTGTTAATTCCTACAGGAATACCACGACCATTATCTCTGACCGTAATAGAATTATCTTCATTGATGTACACCTCTACTGTATTACAAAATCCAGCTAATGCTTCATCAACTGCATTATCTACAATCTCATATACCAGATGATGGAGGCCCTTGGATGAAGTACTGCCAATGTACATACCAGGCCTTTTCCGTACTGCTTCAAGACCTTCTAAAATCTGTATTTGATCCGCACCATATTCCTGCCCCGCAGAAATCTGTTCTTCACTCATAATTCAACCTCCTGTCAAAACTTAATCAAATAATTATACCATAAATATTGCCATTTATTCAACTTCTTAAACCAAACCCTCTGTTTTTTCTTCCTGTACACGCCCCTCTGTCACACGAAATACCTTGTCCAGTGAGATACGGCTGTTAACAAAATCATCCAGTCCTGTACATGAGATCAGTGTCTGTATATCCTGAATACTTTCCAACAGCCATGACTGCCTTCCGGCATCTAATTCCGATAATACATCATCAAGAAGTAAGATTGGTTTTTCTCCTGTTACCTGCTCGATCAATCGGATCTCCGATAATTTTAACGACAGTGCTGCTGTTCTTTGCTGGCCCTGCGAACCAAACTTACGGATGTCGATCCCTCCGACCTTAAAACGAAGATCGTCCCTGTGTGGACCTGCTGTTGTTGTACCTGAGGATATATCTTTATTCCTTCTCGAATATAACTGCTCTCTGAATTCCTCCGCAGAAACATTTTTCTCATACTCTACTTTCATCTGCTCTTTTCCACCGGTAAGCTGACTATGAATTCTTGCCATCATCTCATCAAGAAATTGTACAAATTCTTCTCTTTTTTTTATGAGAAACTGTCCTGCTGTCAAAAGCTGTTCGTCCCATCCATCCAATGTTTCGATTAAGGCAGGATAGAGATTAATCTGTTTTAAAAGATTATTCCGCTCATTTAAAATCTTATTATAAGCAATCAACTGCTGCAGATATCCCTTGTCAATCTGACTTAATTCCATATCAAGAAACCGCCTTCTTCCAGCCGGACCTTCTTTTATGATTGACAAATCTTCCGGTGAAAAAAAGACGATGTGCATCATTCCAAGAAGTTCTCCTGAACGTCGTACCGGCACACCATCTACCGCAATCCCTTTATTCTTATTTTTCTTTAAATGAACATCTAAGCGATGGGATAACGAATCTTTCTGAAAAAAAAGACGAATATGTGCCTCGTCCTCTCCAAAACGAATCAATTCTTTATCTCTGCTTCCTCTGTGAGATCTGGAAGTTCCACTTACATAAATAGATTCTAAAAGATTCGTCTTCCCCTGTGCATTATCTCCAAAAAAAATATTTACTCCAGGAGAAAACTCCACTTTAACCGAATCAAAATTTCTGTAATTATTTAATTCAATCGATTCTACAAACATGGAGTCCTCCCATATATTTATTTTACTACTCGTACTTCGTCGCCTTCAAATTCAAAAACATCACCGTCATAAAGCTTTCTACCTCTTCTGGTTTCCACTTCACCATTAACGGTCACCTGTCCATCCTGAATCAGCATCTTTGCATCAATTCCTGATGATACGATACCAGCAGCCTTCATAGCCTGTCCCAGTTTAATAAATTCATCTCTTAATTTTAATTCCATATTCTTTCTTAAAATTCCTTTCTCATTGTGTCCGCCACTCGCGAACAAGTTCGTTAAAATTTATACATTGCTGTTACTTACATTGATTGGTAAGATCAGATACAGATAAGAAGATGTCTCATCTCTTATAATACAAGGGGCAATAGAGTTCATCAAATATATTGTAACTTCTTCTTCTTCAATTACTCGAAGAGCATCTACCAAAAACTTTGGATTAAATCCAATCACAATATCCTTACCCTCTTTACTAATTGAAATCTGATCTTTCATAGAACCAATCTGTGAAGAAATCATAAGATTCATTTGTTCGTTTTCAATTTTAAGAATAATCGGCTTCTTATCTGATTCTTTTACAAATAAAGTGGAGCGGTCAAGACAACGCAATAATTCCATTTTATTGATTGTCAACTTTGTTTCGTAATCATTAGAAAGCATTTGTCCGATATTATAAAACTTACCTTCTAATAATCGTGAAACTACCTTTGTATCACCAAACTCAAATAAAATGTGCTTATCTGTTAAATATAAATTCACTGTATCTTTTGCTTCACCAGGAAGAATTTTACTAACTTCAGATAAAGTTTTACCTGGAACAATAACTTCCATTTTTGAATAAGATTCCTGAAGCTCAATATTACGAACAGAAATTCTATGTCCATCAAGGGAAGTTACGGTCAGTTTATTATTTTCAATACTTAAAAGTTCACCTGTCATCAATTTATTATTTTCATTATCCGATACGGAAAAAATTGTCTGTCTGATAACTTCTTTTAAGTCAAACTGAGAAAGAGTAATTTTATTTTCTTTTTCAATTTCTGGTAAATGAGAGAAATCATCTCCCTTTCTTCCCATAATACTACATTGAATCTGTTCACATTCAATATTTGTCTTTCCGGCTTCATCCGTTTCGATATAAACATCATTATCAGGAATCTTTTTGATGATCTCTGAAAAGATTTTTGCTTCAAGTGCAATCTTACCAGGTTCAAGAATTGTTCCCTGAATTACTGTTTCTATGCCAAGTTCTGTATCATTGGCAGTTAATTTAATGCAGTCATCAAATGCTTCAATAAGGATACATTGGAGAATTTCCATTGTTGTCTTATTGGACACAGCTTTCGATACGGTATTTACTCCGTATAAAAATTGATTCTTAGGGCATGTTATCTTCATAAATGTGTATAACTCCTTTCGGTGTGAAATATATATAAATATAATAAGTTATCCGCAGTAGTAGTAGTAGGGGGTGTTAGGGATGTGAATAAGTGGTAAGAGGCCGATAATACAAGGATTTTCGAAAAGGATAACTATGAGGATAAGTGTGTGAATAAAAAAATAGTTATCCACATAGAAAAAAGTCCACAAAAGTTATCCACATCCATCCACAGGCAATTCACATCGAATCTGAATAGAATGTGGAAAAAAATAAAGGATAGTCTCCAGCGTTGTGAAGACACCTTTATTTTCTGTTTCTTCTATATAAATGCCTACGTTGGCGGGTTCAATTTTTTAATGATAATATCAAGGTTGCTTTTTAATGTTTCGTCGGTTTCGAGCATCTTATTGATTTTATCGTGTCCATGGATAACTGTAGTATGGTCACGATTTCCCATAATCTTTCCGATATTCTGGAGAGAATAATCGGTATATTTTCGGGAAAGGTACATACATATCTGACGAGGATTCGCAATTTCCTTATTTTTTTTCTTGGATATGATGTCAGATACAGAAATATTGTAATGTTCTGCGACAACGTCCATAATTAGCTGCGGTGTTACTTCTTTTTGACATTCGATGGTGTCTTTTAAAGCGTTTTCAGCTAATTCTAAGGTAACAGGCTTCTTTTCAAGATTTGCAAAAACAAAAATTTTATTTAAAGCGCCCTCCAATTCACGAATATTGGAATTGATGTTCGTAGCGACATACTGCATAACTTCCGGATCAATATCAAGACGTTCTAATTCGGCACGCTTTTTTAAGATGGCCATCTTTGTCTCATAATCAGGTGGCTGAATATCTGCAGTGATTCCCCATTCAAAACGAGATCGCAGACGTTCTTCTAAAGTAGCAATCTCTCGTGGATGTTTATCGGAAGAAATGACAATCTGTTTCTTCGCTTCGTGAAGCTCGTTGAATGTATGGAAAAATTCTTCCTGAGTACTTTCTTTTCCTATTATAAACTGTATATCATCGATCAACAGGACATCAATATTACGATATTTGTCGCGAAATTCCTTATTTTTATCATGTTTTAAGGAATCGATCAGCTCATTTGTAAACTTTTCGGAAGTGACGTATAAAACACGCAGATCCGGACGATTATTAATAATATGATGAGCGATGGAATGCATCAAATGTGTTTTTCCAAGACCGGCTCCTCCATATAAAAAGAGAGGATTGTATGCTCCGCCGGGTGATTCGGCTACAGCAACGGAAACGGCATGGGCCATCTTATTGGTAGGACCTACGACAAAGGTATCAAAAGTATATCTTGGATTTAAATTACCAATATATTCTGCAGGAACAGTAACTTTTGCTGGTTCAGGCTGCGATGCTGCAGAATTGGAGTCGGTAAAAAGAATTTTAAATTGCTTTCCAGTAACCTGTTCTATTGCCATAGAAAGGTAAATGTCATAGTATTTATGCTTTATAAATTCGATACCACGTGGTCCTCGTACCATAAAAAAAGTGATACTGTCATCCGAAATTGTCTGAATAGTTAGTGGTTGTATCCAAGTATTCACAGCAACTTCGGAAATTTCATGCTCTTTTACGAGAATATTTAGAATTTCTTGCCATTTTGACTCAATTAATTCCTTCATTGTTAACTCCATTCTGGTTTAATATGTTGAACTGTCTGAACAAAAAATAAGCAGAGTTCGAGACGGCTCGGCTTTTAGTATAAGTGTATAACAGAACCCACATTTTTTCAATATACGAATGTTGAAAAAATGTGGATAACTTATTGTGGATAACTGAGAAAAATGCTGTTTTTTTAAAGAAAAAAAAGAAAAGTAACAAAATGTGGATAACTAAAACGAATTTATACACATCGAAAATTGCAAGAGAAAAAAAGCTTTTGACGAATTTTCGGGATGGATATTGTGAATATTTTTAAAGTTATGCACAAGTTATGCACAAAATGTGGATAACTCGTGCATAACTTCTGATTTTGATGTGCAAAAAATTAAAAATCCGGATTTAATAAGAAAATACGCAGGAATTGCTTGACTTAGAGGACGTTTTTCAATATAATAGGAGTGATGTTTTTCAACAAGACAGGTATAATATTCGTTAAGGAGGTGGCTTTCGCATGAAGATGACATTTCAGCCAAAGAAAAGACAGAGATCTAAAGTTCATGGATTTAGAAAAAGAATGAGTACTGCTAACGGCAGAAAAGTATTAGCTAGAAGAAGAGCAAAAGGAAGAAATAAATTATCAGCTTAGGTCGCAGTGATGTGGCCTTTTCTTTTCTCATTTGATTGTTTGGAAAGTTGAGAAAGTTAAGTGAATGAATTTAAGTCTTTAAGAAAGAATTGGGAATTCCAGTCGGTATATCGTAACGGTAAGTCTAAGGCGAATCGTTGTTTCGTAATGATAATAAAGAAGAATGACGCATCTTCTAACCGTATAGGAATTTCTGTAAGTAAAAAAGTAGGAAACAGTATTGTCCGCCACAGAGTAACCAGAGTAATCAGAGAGGTTATGCGTCTTCACTGGAAAGAGATTAAGAGTGGCTATGACATTGTAATCGTGGCACGCCCGTCAGCGAAAGAGTCTGACTATGGGAAGTTTGAAAGTGCCATTTTTCATTTGTTGAATTTACATCATTTATTATTAGAAGACGATGATTTGGAATGAAAATTATTTTTATTAAAATAATAAGATTTTATCAGAAATATCTGTCGGCTCTTAAAGGAAGAGCGACCTGTATATATACACCGACCTGTTCGCAGTATGCGATTGAGGCGATTGAGAAGTATGGTGTATTAAAGGGGGGATTGTTAGCAGCGTGGCGGATCCTGCGTTGTAATCCTTTTTCGAAAGGCGGATATGATCCGGTTCCATAAGGAGGAAAAGTATGTTATTGACGCAGTCTACCACTCCGATTATCGGATGGATTGCTACCTTACTTGGGTATGTCATGGAATTCATTTTTTATTGTTTGAATTTCATTGGCATTCAGAACATTGGATTATGTATTATCATATTTACCATTATTGTTCGATTATTAATGCTGCCGTTAACAATTAAGCAGCAGAAGTTTGCTAAGATCAGTCAGGTAATGCAGCCTGAGATCAATAAGATTCAGAGAAAGTACCGTAATAAAACGGATCAGGCTTCTATGATGAAGCAGAATGAAGAGATTCAGAAGGTTTACGAAAAATATGGCACGAATCCAACTGGTGGATGTCTCCAGTTAGTAATTCAGATGCCTATTTTCCTGGCGTTATATCAGGTTATCCGAAAGATTCCTGCATATATTCCTCAGGTAAAAGCTGTTTACATGCAGGTTGTAACTGCAATTGCCGGACAGGCAGGTGCAATTGATACGATTAATAAGATTGGTAAGGGATTAAAGTCTTCTTACGTTACAACACTTGCATCAGATGCGACAAAGAATCAGATTATCGATACACTGAATTATTTTAATGCGGATGCATGGCATCAGCTTGCCAAAGCGATTCCATCTGCATCAGATGTAATTAACAGTTCATCTACTCATATTATTGGAATGAACGACTTCTTTGCAGGAATTAATGTTTCTCAGGTACCGGGATTTCATCCGTCTATTTATTGGCTGATTCCGATACTGGCTGCATTATTCCAGTACTTATCAGCAAAGACAATGAAACAGCCTGAGCTGGATGGGAATAATCCGGCAGCAGGAATGACAAAGAGCATGACGATCATGATGCCTCTTATGTCTTTATATTTCTGTTTAGTTACACCTGCAGGTCTTGGTCTTTACTGGGTAACAAGTGCATTATTCCAGTGCTTACAGCAGGTTATTATTAATAAATACATGGATAGTGTAGATATTAATATTCTCGTTGCTAAGAATAAAGAAAAGGCTGCAAAGAAGAAAGCAAAAGGACAGAAAACATTTATGGAGAAACTCATGGATACCTCTGCAAAGGCAGATTCTGCTAAAGAGGGAGTTGAGAATTCTTACGAAAGAAAAACAATTAAGCAGATTGCTTCCATTAATACAAAGAAGATCGCTGGTCCGGAGGGAACAGGGAAAGAAGACTTCGATAGTCTTAGTTCTGTAGATATCAGTAAGCTTGGAGATATTGGTAAAAAAGCATATATGGTATCTCAGTATGAGAAGGAACACGGAAATACCAGGGGAGGTAAGAAGTAGTGGAAGTTAGAGAATTTAAAGCTAAGACAGTAGACGAAGCGATTACAGCGGCTACACTTGAGCTTGGCATTAGCAGTGATCAGCTGGAGTATAAAGTAATAGACGAAGGAAGCAAGGGGTTCCTTGGTATCTTTAACACTAAACCGGCTGTGATTTCTGTGACAGTAAAGAAGTCTTTATTAGAAAGAACACAGGCATTTTGTGAAGAATTATTTGATGCCATGAAAGTGGAAACTACAGTAAATATTGACTTTAAAGAAGAAGATAATGTAATGAATATTGATTTATCCGGTTCTGATATGGGTATCCTTATCGGAAAGAGAGGACAGACACTTGATGCATTACAGTATTTGATCAGTCTTTATGTGAATCGTGAGAGCGATGCATATATCCGCGTTAAGCTTGATACAGAGAATTATCGCGAAAGAAGAAAAGTTACACTTGAAAAGTTAGCTAAAAAAATAGCATATACGGTAAAGAGAACGAAAAAACCTGTTGCTTTAGAGCCAATGAATCCTTATGAAAGGCGTGTGATTCATTCTGCACTTCAGAATGACAGATATGTCTGCACGAAGAGTGAAGGTGAGGAACCGTATAGAAAAGTTGTTATTATGTTAAAGAGAGACAGATAACATAAGTATGAGATTAGGGATGTTTAAAGATTCTTACGGGAATTTTTAAGCATCCTATTTTTGAATTTACAGAATGATTATTTTTGAAGCTCAGACAACACAGCAGATGGAGAGTGTTATGGGAATGATAAATGAATTTGATACGATTGCTGCGATTGCTACTGCAGTATCGAATGCAGGGATAGGAATTATAAGAATCAGTGGAAGCGAAGCCATGACGATTCTTTCGAATATTTTTGAACCATATAACAAAAAAGTGGATGTGCATCAGTTAGAGAATCATCGCATTTATTATGGAAATATTAAGGATGGACAGGAAGTGATCGATGAATGTATCGTCCTTATTATGAAGGGACCACACAGTTATACGAAGGAAGATGTAGTTGAGATTGATTGTCATGGCGGAGTCACTGTGGTATATAAAGTGCTGAATCTTGTACTAAAGAATGGTGCGAGAGCGGCAGAACCTGGAGAATTTACAAAGAGAGCATTTCTCAATGGGCGAATTGATCTATCCCAGGCAGAAGCGGTTATGGATCTGATTGATTCTAAGAATGAGATGGCAAGAAAGAATTCCATGACACAGTTAAAGGGAGGATTATCCGACCGGATAAAGCAGTTAAGAGAAGAGATTATCTATCAGGTTGCGTTTATAGAGTCTGCATTAGATGATCCGGAGCATTACAGTTTAGATGGTTTTCCTGAAAAACTTTTGGAATTAGATAGACAGTGGATCAAGATTGCAAGGGGCATGTTGGATTCTTATGATAACGGAAGAATCATAGCAGAAGGAATTCGAACCTGTATTATAGGTAAGCCGAATGCCGGAAAGTCCTCTTTTTTGAATGCATTATTAGGAGAAGAACGAGCCATTGTTACGGATATTGCAGGAACAACAAGGGATACGTTAGAAGAGTCTGTTACGATTGATGGAATCACTCTTAATATCGTAGATACTGCGGGAATACGTGATACGGAAGATAAAGTAGAGAGTATTGGTGTTGAGAGAGCCAGAAAAGAAATGGAAAGTGCGGATTTAATTTTATTTTTGATGGATACTTCCGTACAGATCAGTGAAGAAGATATAGAAATACTTCAGAAGATACGTGATAAAAAGAAGATTATTTTATTGAATAAGTCAGATAAAGTTCAGGAAGAAGGCAGCTTTGATTCTTCTGTATTACAGGAGTATATTTCTGAAGAGACACCAGTGATCTCTATTTCTGCAAAATATGGAGATGGAATAGATAATTTCATAATGGAATTAAAAAATATGATGTTTCATGGTAGAATAGATGTGAATCAGGAAGTTTATATTACAAATGCAAGACATAAAGATGCGCTTGCAAAGACATATGAGAGTCTTGAATGTGTACAAAGAAGTATTGAGGCAGGAATGCCGGAAGATTTCTTCACGATTGATCTTATGAATGCATATGAAAAACTGGGATTGATCATTGGGGAGTCTGTAGAAGAAGATTTAGTAAATGAAATATTTTCCAAGTTCTGTACAGGAAAGTAACAGGTCATGCGCTGCATGACGTGCATCTCACTTCAAGAATGCGGAAGAAAAATGTAGAAGTATTCTTGAAGTGAAGCAGGTATTTTAGTGTAGAGAACTTATTTATGGAGGACTTAATGAAGACAGTAGAAGAATGCTATGATGTGATCGTAGTAGGAGCGGGTCATGCCGGATGCGAAGCGGCCCTTGCAGCGGCAAGACTTGGATGCGAGACGATCATTTTTACAGTTAGTATGAACAGTGTGGCGTTGATGCCCTGTAATCCGAATATCGGAGGAAGCTCCAAGGGACATCTTGTAAAAGAAATCGATGCGCTCGGCGGAGAGATGGGTAAAAACATTGATAAGACATATATCCAGTCGAAGATGTTGAATAAGTCTAAGGGACCGGCTGTTCATTCTTTAAGAGCACAGGCAGATAAAGATGCTTATTCCATGACAATGCGTTATACACTTCAGAATACAGATCACTTAACGCTACGCCAGGCAGAGGTTACGGAGCTGATTGTGGAAGATGGAAGTATTCGAGGAGTAAAAACATTTTCCGGAGCCGTTTACCATGCAAAGGCAGTTGTCTTGGCAACAGGAACTTATTTAAAAGCAAGATGTCTGTACGGCGAAGTTGTCAATTATACGGGGCCGAATGGTTTGCAGGCAGCGAACTATTTAAGTCAGTCCCTAAAAGATAATGGTGTTGAATTATACCGTTTTAAGACAGGAACTCCGGCAAGAATCGATAAGCGTTCGGTTAACTTTGATGTGATGGAAGAACAGTTTGGCGATGAAAAAATCGTGCCATTCAGTTTTACAAATAAGGAAGAAGATATTAAGAGAGAGCAGATTTCCTGTTGGTTAACGTATACGAACGAAGAAACTCATAAAATCATTCGAGATAATTTAGATCGTTCACCAATCTATGCGGGTGTTATTGAGGGAACCGGCCCGAGATATTGTCCGTCTATCGAGGATAAAGTTGTCCGTTTTGCTGATAGAAAGCGTCATCAGCTTTTCATTGAACCAGAAGGTGAATTTACAAATGAAATGTATGTTGGTGGTATGAGCAGTTCACTTCCGGAAGATGTTCAGTATGAGATGTATCGTACGGTAAAAGGTCTCGAAAACGTCAAGATCATCCGTAATGCGTATGCGATAGAGTATGACTGCATCAATCCGAATCAGTTAAAGTTATCACTGGAATTCAGAAATATTCAGGGACTTTTTAGCGGTGGACAGTTTAATGGAAGTTCAGGATATGAAGAAGCTGCCTGTCAGGGACTGATCGCGGGTATTAATGCAGCAAGAAAATGCACTGGAAAGGAACCGGTGATACTGGATCGTTCGCAGGCGTATATTGGTGTATTGATTGATGACCTTGTTACAAAGGAAAACCATGAACCATATCGTATGATGACTTCAAGAGCAGAGTATCGTCTTTTATTAAGACAGGATAATGCAGATATGCGTCTTACACCAATTGGACATGAGATTGGTCTGATTGATGATGAAAGATATGAGAAGTTCCTTTTAAAGAAAGATCAGATTGAAAAAGAAATTGAACGTTTAAAGCATGTAAATATCGGTGCGAACAAGACGGTACAGGAATTACTGGTAAGTTTGGGAAGTTCCCAGTTAAATAGTGGTTCTACATTAGAAGAACTGATAAAGCGTCCGGAACTTAATTATGAATCTTTAGCATCCATCGATCCGGGAAGAGAGCCGTTAGATGATGATGTGATAGAGCAGATTAACATTAATATTAAATATGAAGGATATATTAAGAGACAGCTTCAGCAGGTAGAACAGTTCAAGAAAATGGAAAACAAACTAATTCCTGACACTATAAATTATGATGAAGTTCACAACTTGCGTAATGAAGCTGTTCAGAAGTTAAAGGCAGTACATCCACATTCTGTTGGACAGGCATCTCGAATTTCAGGAGTTTCTCCATCAGATATTTCTGTACTGATGATTTATATGGAGCAGATGAGACATAAGAAGTAGCAGCGTCTTACAGGCGGTGAGAAATAAGAGGAATATATGGAGTTTAAAGAAAAGTTAAAAGCCCGGGCATTAAAGGAAGAAATCAGCCTTAGTCCAAAGCAGTTAGACCAGTTTGAACTGTTTTATAATATGTTGATCGAAACAAATAAGTCAATGAATTTAACTGCGATCACAGACGAAGATGAAGTAATTGAAAAGCATTTTATTGATAGTTTAAGCTGTAGAAGAGTCATGGATATGACCAAAGTAAAGACTTGTATTGATGTCGGAACCGGTGCAGGTTTTCCGGGAATTCCATTAAAAATTGTTTATCCGGAGATTCAGTTTGTATTAGTAGATTCTTTAAATAAGAGAGTCGGTTTTTTAAATGAAGTCAAAAAAGCACTTGGACTAGAAGGTTTAGAAGCACTTCATGGAAGAGCAGAAGATTTAGCAAGAGATAAAAGTCTGCGAGCTTCCTTTGATCTGTGTGTTTCAAGAGCAGTCGCTAATTTGAGTGTGTTAAGCGAATACTGTATTCCATTTGTCAGAACAAATGGATATTTTGTATCCTACAAAGGAAAAAAAGGATTAGATGAAATAACTAATGCACAAAACTGCATGAATGTGTTAGGATGTAAAATAGAAAATGTAGATGAATTTCATTTAGAAGAGGATGAAGCAGAACGTCTTTTAATTAAGATAAAGAAATGTAAGGGAACACCAAAGCTTTATCCAAGAAAGGCGGGAACGCCGACAAAGAATCCTCTGTAGATAATCGAGGTATTCTTGAACATGTCAGAAAGATAAGGCAGATTAGTATGGATATGAAAGAAAAGAATGATATTTTTATAGATAATACAAATTTGCAGGGAAGGATGTCCGTTTTTCATGATAAACTAAGAAAGCATCTTTCTAATGAGTATTTGTTTTTATCTGAGAAAAAAGATAATCTGGAAAATGAGATTCTTCAATTAAAAATGGAGAAAGAGCAAAAGGATAAGACATTGTTCCCTAATATTGGGAAGAAAGATGTCAGAAAGTATTTTTCTCCTTTAAATATAAGTGAAATTGATGAAGATCAGAAGGATGAAAAAGAAAAACAACTTCTTGCCAATATCAGCAGAATCAGCGAAGAAGCAGAGATGCTAGATGGAAGAATGTTAGAGATTAAAGACTTTTTACAGGATATAGAGACCATGCTAGATGACGATTCAAAAGATAGTCTTTCCGGTTTTTTATTAAAGAAAGAAAAGAATCGGATTACTGTAGAAGATTTTTATAAAAAGCATGAAACCCATCCGGAACTACTGAAAAATTTAAAAGAGTTAGTAACATTTTTTCAGGACAGATATGATGAATTAGAAATTCTTCTTGAATTCGAAGATGAAGGAATACAGCTAGAAACAAGAGTTGTAGCGAATATATTAAGACAACTGACGATCAATATTGTATCAGCCGTAGAAGACTATGATATTTCCATGATACTTATAGAAGGTAAAGTCACTGAGGAGAAAATCATCCTTACCCTGAATTGTATGTGTGAAGATGGTCCGGTAGATACATTTAAGATATCCTATGATATAGACAGGGGATAAAGTTACCTGTTGCGATCAAACATAAAAGAGCAGCTTGGAAAAATCCAATAAGAATTCTGATAGGAAAGTTTTAATACGAAAGTTCTGATACGAAAGTATTGATACGAAAGTTTCTGACAGAATCAAGTACAGTAAGATTCCTAGAATATATAAAAGAAAGGGAGTAAATAATGAAAAACAAAATTATTGATATTTTATCTGAAAATATCGAACAGATGAGCAAAGAAGATATTGCGGCAGCTTTAGAGATTCCTAAAAAGACAGATATGGGTGACTTTGCATTCCCATGTTTCCGATTAGCTAAGGCATTTCGTAAAGCGCCAAATATGATTGCTGAGGAGCTGACCGCTCAGATTAATGAAAAAGGTTATGATATTTTTGATAAAGTTGTAAATGTAGGTGCATATATCAATTTCTTCTTAGCAAAAGAAGCGTTTGCAAAAGAAATTATGAAAACTGTGGACACTGCAGATTTTGGAGCTGGAACAGAAGGTGAAGGCAAGACTGTTTGTATCGATTATTCTTCTCCAAACGTAGCAAAGAACTTCCACGTAGGACATTTAAGAACAACAATCATCGGAAACTCTCTTTATAAGATTTATTCTAAATTAGGCTATCATGTAGAAAGAATCAACCATTTAGGAGACTGGGGAACACAGTTTGGTAAGCTGATCGTTGCTTATAAAAAGTGGGGAAGCAAAGAAGCTGTAGAGAAAAACGGAATTGATGAACTGATGAAGATTTATGTAAAGTTCCATCAGGAAGCAGAAAAAGATGATTCTTTAAATGACCAGGCAAGAGAATGGTTTGTTAAGATGGAGCAGGGAGATGAAGAGGCACTTGCTATCTGGCAGTGGTTTAAAGATATCAGTTTAGTAGAATACAAACGAATTTATAAATTACTTGGAATGGACTTTGACCATTTTACAGGAGAAAGTTTCTATCGTGATAAGACCCATGAAGTAGTAGAAAAACTTCAGGAGAAAGATTTACTTGTAGAAAGTGAAGGCGCACATATCGTATCATTAGATGAGTATGACATGGCTCCATGTCTGATCATGAAGAAGGATGGAAGCAGCATCTATGCTACCCGCGATTTAGCAGCATTATTATATCGTAAGAGAACATATAACTTTGATAAGTGTATTTATGTTACTGGATTAGAGCAGAAACTTCATTTTGCGCAGGTATTTAAAGTAATCGAGTTATTAGGATACGATTGGTATCAGAATCTTGTACATGTTCCATACGGATTAGTTAGTATGGAAGGTGGAAAGCTCTCCACAAGAAATGGAAATGTTATTTATGCAGAGCAGATCTTACATGAAGCCATCGAAAAGATTCATGAAATCATTAATGAAAAGAATCCTGACTTACCAAACAAAGAAGAAGTATCCAGACAGGTTGGAATCGGTGCAATTCTTTTCAATGATTTATATAACCAGAGAATCAAAGATGTAATCTTTAACTGGGATAAGATTCTTAACTTTGACGGAGAAACCGGTCCATATGTACAGTATACGTATGCAAGATGTGCCAGCGTATTCCGTAAAGTAGGAGAGGTTGAATTACCTGCAGAAGTTGATTATTCTGTATTAACAGACGATGCAACAATGAACCTGTTAAAAGACCTTACAAGATTCCCTCAGGTTATTAAAGAAGCAGCAGAAAAGTACGAACCATTTATGATCGCAAGATTTGCTGTATCTGTGGCACAGCACTTTAATAAGTTCTATCATGACTGCCAGATTAATGTAGAAGATGAAAATGTAAAGATGGCAAGATTAAAAGTAGTAGATGTAACGATGAGAGTCATCAAATCAGCATTAGACTTATTGGGAATAGAATGTCCAGAACAAATGTAATTAACTATTTGATTCATTAGAGAAAACAGACGAAAATAAAAATAATAGACCATAACAAATGTAAAGATATCACTGCGTAGAAAATGCCTGTTCGGCATTTTTACTTGCTCTCACATTACATTTGTTATGGTCTATTCTTTTTATTTTCTGCTTGTTGGCTCCAGAAGGAATGAATTCAATAGCTTTTGGAGGAGATAAGGGGAAGAGGGGAGAAGTCTACTGATTGTTCGGAATATATCTCTGTCATGGAATTTTATTTACTCGCTCTCACATTATACAGTTGCGATGGTCTCTCCACTATGCTGACTTTTTTAAGTTTCACTGATGATAAGATGATACTGCAAGCTATCGCTGTACATGATATATTTATCATTATATTGTCGCAATATATCGTTTTTATCAATGCGTGTCATACGTTGCATGCTGCACATCTCGTAGCAAGATAACTCTAAAGATGACTACTTTATTTTTTGTAAAATGACAATCCTCTTTCTCTTTACTGCTCGTTAAGAGCGAGAAAATAATCTTCTGACGATACATCTTCCGAGCAAGCAGTAGTCTTCTGATTTCTCCCTCATCTCCCTCCCAAAGACTATTGCTTTCATTCCTTCCGAAGCCAAAACACAGAAAAAAGAAATAATACCATATCCCAGATGCGGCTTCGGAGCG
>OHEC01000480.1_pt1 | contig 21382 bp, 18 predicted proteins | sample 1567141 | NCBI WGS metagenome assembly OHEC01 (sample SAMEA3879567, study PRJEB24766) | human gut metagenome | biome: human-associated habitat; feature: feces | place: USA | collected 1985/1987 | reverse complement strand
AATACAGGAAATAGAAATAGAACTTCCACAGATCGTGTTGGAGCGGGCAGATGCAGCCTATGCACAGATCAGACAACAGGCAGCGCAGGAGAGTCCTGCGGGCAGGAGAGTCAGAAGCTTTCCCCGGGCAGCAGGCATCCTGTTGGCGGTAGTAATACTTTCCGCCACAGCTGTCTCGGCCGCTGCCGTCGGAATCGTTGGTTACCGTAGGTACATGGCGGAACGCATGACAGACATTGGTACCGAGGAGTTGGGGCATTTGGAGATGGTAGCGGAGCAGGGCAATGTCACAGCAGAATTCAGTAGAGAGTTGACAGCGAGAGAACGGAGCATTTATGAGCAGCTGACAAGAGAATACGAAGCGGACGGCAAATATCCGGCGGGACAGATCCGGGAACTAGCCGAAGACGAGAACTATTCCGGCACTGGTGTGGCAGTCCGAAGTACTCCCGGAGAAGAATACGGTTGTCTGATCTATCTGCCGGATACTGTGCTCACAGAGGAAGAGTGGCTGGAGATTATAGAGTATCTGCATAAACTGGACTACAGCCTTCGGGAAAAGCTATGGCAGCAGAAGTATTCCGAGGTTTCCTATTTTGACAGATATGAACAGATGACGGATGCGGAGATTGATGAATTATATGCCTTACTGGCTTCTGCACCAGTAGATGTATGGGGAACAGACAGTCGTAACCTGACAGCAGAGGAACAGAGCCGCTATGAGCAATGGACGGAAAAGTATGAAGTGGAAAATGCCTATACAGAGTCACCCATTAAGGTCATAACTGATCCGGAAGAATATGATGGACAGGAGCTTGCCTATTGCATCAGTGATGCGATGTTCTATGAGCCGGAGCGTGAGCTGACGGATGAGGAAATGCTGCAGCTGATCGATCTGGAGCACAAAAACCAATATATCTTTGAAAGGATCGGCCGGGAGATCGAGTGCGGAAAACGGGCAGGATGGCCACAGACATATCATTTGCAATAGAAAAGATACTTGACAATAGAGACCACATGTTGTAGTCTGTAGTTAGACCACAACATGTGGTCTCTATACTTTTGCAAAAGTAAACGTGAAATATCAAAATTGATGTCATCAGGAAAACAGTAGTAGGAGGAAACAACATGGCAGAGATTCAGTTAGGTGTGGTCGAGGCGCGGTATGCGGATATCATCTGGGAGCACGAACCGGTGTCTTCTTCGGAGCTGGTGAAGCTGACGGAGGAAGCATTTCACTGGAAGCGCACCACGGCGCATAATGTGCTGCGCAGACTGTGCGATAAGGGGCTGTTTCGCAATGACAACGGAACGGTGACTTCCCTGATCTCCAGGGATGAGTTCTATGCGATGCAGAGCAGACAGTTTGTGGAAGACACCTTTGAGGGGTCATTGCCTGCGTTCCTTGCCGCATTTACGAAAGATCGTGCGCTGACCGCAGAAGAAGCTGCGAAGATCCGTAGGATGATCGATGAGGCAGAAGGGGGAAAAGAATGAGCCGCATATTTTCAGATGTATTACAGATGAGTATTGTCGCGGCATGGATGATCCCTATCGTAATGGTGTTCAGACTTTTGCTGAAACGGGCACCGAAGTGGGTGAATCTTGTGCTGTGGGGGCTTGTGGGACTGCGGCTGGTGTGCCCTTTTGTGCCGGAGAGCCGGTTCAGTCTGATGCCGAAGCTGCCGATATTGTCGGGCTATTTGTACGGAAATATGATAGGCAATTCGGCAGGAAATGCGTTCAGGGCTGATACGCTGCAAAGCGGGACTAATTTTTCCAACAATATTTCCCAGACAGCTTTAGACGGCAGCATGGGCGCAGCCGGATCCGGCATGGGCGGAGTGTTCGGAATTACCGGAAGTGGAATGGGAGCATTTGGAATAGGAGTGTGGAGGATACCGGAACGGCTATTATCCATATTCACCATTCTCTGGCTGGCAGGTGTGATCCTTTTTACAGGTTATGCGGTATACAGTTACGTCAGGGTGCGGAGGCAGGTAGCGGAAGCTATGTGGCTGAGGGAGAACCTGTGGATCTGTGATGAGGTAAAATCTCCTTTTATCCTGGGACTGCATAAGCCGAAGATCTATCTGTCCTCCAGCATGGACGAAGCGCAGTACCCTTACGTCATTGCTCATGAGCAGGCGCATCTGAAACGGGGCGACCAGTGGTGGAAGCCGCTCGGATTTCTGATCTTAGCGATTCATTGGTTCAATCCTTTTGTCTGGGCAGCGTACATCCTGTTCTGCAGCGATCTGGAACTGGCATGCGATGAGAGCGCGGTGAAGAAGCTGAATCCTCAGGAGCGAAAAGACTATTCCTATGCACTGCTTTCCTGTAGTATACAAAGGCGGCTGGTGACGGTATGCCCGTTGGCCTTTGGAGAAGTTGGGGTGAAAAAGAGAGTGAAAGAGATATTGAATTATAAGAAGCCGACCTTTTGGGTGGTGCTTGCCGCGGTGGCGGTCTGTGTGATCGTAGCGGTATGTTTTCTGACGAATCCAAAGCAGGGGACGACAACCACAATCCTGCTGACGAATGAGACCGGAAAGAGCGAAAACGGTGTGGATGCCGGGAATGTCGCAAGCGCAGACGAAGTCAATGCACAACAGGAGACGGACACCGCATTGCAGGAGGCGCTGGATAAACAGAGAGAACGGGCAGAGGCGGTGAAGGAAGCAAGTGCGGCAGAGCAGGAGAAACAGGCAGCGGAGAATCCTGCCGGCTGGGTTCCGATGCAACAGAATGGTAATACTACGACATGGATGAATATGCAGGACGGTGCAACCGCCGGTTTTGTAACGGGAAAGGGAGATGCAGCGTATGCGCAGGTAAAGCTTGGTGATACGACTCTGTTGTTATTGTCGGACGGGATTTATCAGGACGGAGAGCATACCTATGCCATGTACTGTGATGTCTACGGCGTCGGAGAGGATGGAACACCGGTGCAGATCGGCGAGCTCCTAAGTGAGGGAACCGCATATCCGATCTGCGTCGGAATGTCTGGGTTCTACGTGACCTCCGGACACAGCATCGAAGTGTACAACCTTGATACCGCGACCGGACAGCTGGTACTGACCGGTTCCAATACAGAAAACTTTGACGAGAACGGCAATGAAACCTATTATCGTCTGGACAGCCGGGGACAGAGTGTGGAAAGTACTGAGGAGGAGTATCTGCAGGCATGGGATGCGTATGGAAAAGATGCGCAGCCGATAGAATTCACAACACCATAACAAAAAACTTATACACTTCTCAAAAACAAAATAAAATCATATACACTAAAAAGAATCCGAATGATCCTTCATCCGGATTCTTTTTATGGTTCTGTAAAAAAGTACCCAAAAATCATAATAAAAATCATCAAAATCAATGAATAAATATATTTTTTATGACAAAAACAGATACACAACTTCTTTTGACGAAATATTCGGAAAATGATAGATTGCATATTGTATAGAGTGTATAATTTTCTTTGGATATACACATAGATGCAAACGTTGAAAAGGAGATGCACCCTATGAAATCAAACAAAGAAAAGGTATATGACTTTATCAGACTTCATGCAGATGAAAAGGCAGACAGAGGAATATCCACCGCATACATAGCGGATGCCATGGAACTACAGCGAACGAATGTAAGCAGCATACTGAATCTTCTGGTACAGGAAGGCAGGATACAAAAATGTAACGGCAGACCGGTTCTCTATAAGGTTGGAAGAGAAGAAAGCACATTGGAAGAATGCTTTTCTGATTTGATCGGAGCGGACGGAAGTCTGAGGCAGACCATTCAGCTGGCAAAGGCAGCAGTACTCTATCCACAGCGAAGTCTCAATACGTTATTGGTGGGAGCCCGTGGAACCGGTAAGAGCCGCTTGGCACAAAGAATGTACCGTTTTGCGGTGGAACAGAAGATTCTGCCGGAAAATGCTCCGTTTCTTCACATCGATTGCCACGATTATGTAGCAGGCGGAGAAGTCAGTGCTGAGTCGGATGACAGCTGGAAACAGTCGGAGCAGGGCTTTGTATTTTTCGATAATATTCAGTTTTTAAGCCCGAGAGCCAGAAAAAGGGTGCTGGAGTATCTGCAGTCACCATCCAGAAAATATGCGGTGGCGGTAAGCTGTACAGACAAAGAACAGCTGTCGGATGAGTTCCTGGCAGAATTTTCAGTACAGTTACAGTTACCGACATTGTCGGAGCGGCCGCTGAGGGAACGGATGGAAATGATAAAACACCTTTTTTCCAAAGAGGCTGTGCGGATACAGAGACCGCTGATCGTCAGAGGAGATTTGATGACATGCCTGCTTTTCTATGAGTGTGAAGCAAATTATTATCAGCTCAAAGGAGATATCAAGATCGGCTGCGCCAATGCCTATGTGAGAGAATATGGGAAAACAGGAGATATTTCATTATTTATCAGCGATTTTTCCAATAATGTGCGCAAAGGCATGTTAAAGTACCGGAGAGAAGCAGAGGAGTTGATCGAGTTTGAACAGAGATTCACGTTCAGCGGAAAAGAAATCCGGGTCAGCAGGCCGGAAGACGGAACACTATATGACAGAATCAGCCGGAAGGCAGCAGCATTAAAGGAGACAGGAATAGAGGAGGAAGAGATCAACCTTTTGCTGAGCATGGAGGTAGAAAGGACTTTTGATAAATATCGGAAAGCCCTGATACAGGATGTGACGGATAAAAAACAGTTGGAAATCCTGGTGGAAGAAAAGCTGATCAATATTGTGGAAGCATTTTTGCAAAAGGCAAAGGAACAGCTGAAACGTAATTTCTCTCCGTCTGTACTATATGGGCTGTGCCTTCATCTCAATGCAGTGATTACGGGAAAAAGAGAAAAAAGTGCTCCGGACAAAGAAAGTATTGCAGAAATACTGGTATATCACAGAGCAGAATATCTGCTAAGCGAAGAACTTGCAGAACAGATCAAAGCAGAATACGCAGTGGAATTGTCCATGGAAGAAATCTTACTTCTCACAATGTTTTTGTGCTATCAAAATGAGGAAAAGACGGAAAATGCAAGACCGGTATTGATATTTGCATTCTACGGTGTGGGAATAGCTTCCTCCATAGCACAGACGGTCAGTAACATGACAAAGCTGGATAATATTTTTTCTTATGAAATTACCAGTGAGAGAGCCTCCGCAGAGGTATATGGGACACTGAGAAATTTCCTGAAAAAAGTGCAGCAGGGCAAGGGAATTCTGGTCATCTATGATAGTAGTTTTTTGGGAGAAATGCTTCTGGAGATAGAAAATGAACTGGAAATTCCAATCCGGCAGGTCAGAGTTCCGGTAACTACACTTGGAATTGAGCTTGCAAGGCGGACCCTTACAGAAAATGATCCCGACAAGATATTGCAAAGCACAGTGGAGAGTATAGATGGTCTGGACTGTTACAGAAAATACATTGTAACGCTCTGTACCACCGGGAAAGGCGGGGCAGAGGAACTGAAACGTTACATCGAAAAATATGGACAGTTGGAAGATACAGAGGTGATCCCGATGTCGGTTACAGACAAAGAACTGTTGCGTGATAACCTGAAACACCTGATGACCACGGGAGTGGTTCAGTGCATTGTGGGAACCTATGATCCGGGAATGTTTGCAATTCCCTTCCTGCCGATCAGTGAAGTATTCGGAGCCAGAAAAGAGAGTCTTCCAAGATTGCTCCGACTGGAAAAAGAGGCAAAAGCAAAGATAGATTATGATGCAATGTTTGCATATCTGGGAGAACAGCTGACACACACCGATATTGAAAAGCTGAGAAAAATACTGCCGGATATTATGAAAGAAATCAATGCGGCGCTTAGGGAGTTATCTTTGGATGCGGAAGCCGGCTTGTTGATTCATATTTCTTGTTGTATTGACAGGCTGCTTGCAAAACAGGAAGTTGCCACAAATCCCAGAAAAGCAGCAATATTGCTTCAATATGACAAGGAATTTAAAAAACTGCTTAAAATAGTAAAACCGTTGGAAAAGACATTTCATGTCATTATCAATGATGATGAGATAGCAAATATTCTGACGATCATATATCAGCTCTAAGAATAGGAGGTTACAAAATGGAAGAAAATATGCAGGAAAAGCTAGAAGAAATCGCGATGATGATCATAGCCAATTCCGGACAGGCAAGATCAGATGCCTTCGCTGCACTGCAGGAGGCGAAAAAAGGAAATTTCGAAGACGCAGAGAAACTTCTGAAGGAGGCAGAAGAGAGTCTTCAAACAGCACATGAATCTCACAGAGAACTGTTGAAAATGGATGCGTCCGGAGAAGTGACGCAGGTAAGTATTTTATTGTGTCATGCGCAGGATCATCTGATGGGAAGTGCACTGGCACTGGATTTGATCCGGGAAATGATCGTTTTATATCAAAAGTAGGGAAAAGCAAGGAGGAATCGTATGGAACGAAAAGTATTATTGATCTGCGCAGGTGGGATGTCTACCGGAATTCTGATGCGTAAGATGGAAAAATATGCAGAGGAACAGGGAATTTCTCTGAAGATCGAAGCAGTGGGAATGTCAGCATATGAAGATGTGTACAAAAATTATGATGTCATTCTGTTGGGACCGCAGGTATCTTATAAAAAGGGTGAGATCGAGCAAAATACGCAAAAACCTATTGCGGTGATTCCGGCATATGATTATGCAATTGGTAATGTGGCCAATATTATGAAGCAGGTGGAAGACTTGTATCAATAAGTCTGCAAAACGTAAAAAGAAGGTATTTCAACAGGGAAGGAGTAAAGGTATGGCAAATTTTTATGAAAGCAAGCCCATGCAATGGGTGAAAAAAGCAGGGGAAAAAGTAGTGGGAAATAAGGGAATACAGGCGATTTCCTCCGGTATGATGATGGTAATGGGTGTAATATTGTTGGGAGCGGTATTCCAATTACTGGCAGTCATATTACAGACGATCGGTATTATCGATCAGAGTTCCGGAATCTATAGTGCACTTATGGTGCCGTATAAGGTGTCTATGGGATTTATTTCGCTGTATGTAGCTTTTACCATTGCCTATTCTTATGCAAAGTCTTTAAAAATGCAGGCGCTGATGGCAGGACTGAATTCGATTCTGATCTTTTTGATTGCAGCCGCGCCGATCAAAACAGTAGATCTGGCCGGGGAAGCGGGCGGAACTTTTACCGGAATGGATACCATGGCGCTTGATGCGAAGGGTATGTTTGTAGCCATTATTGTAGCGCTGACCAGCGTACAATTGACACATTTTTTTGAAAAGCATCATCTGGATGACGCTGGTTCAAAGTTATCAAACTAGCAAGATGCCGGATGCGGTTCCGGAATTTCTGCAGGATACCTTCCGTTCTCTGATCCCTCTGGTAGTAAATGCGATTATCTGGACGGTATTGGGTTATGGCTGTGTGGCATTGACACAGACAGCGCTTCCGGTACTTATTACCGGTCTGCTGGGAATGCCGCTGGCAGCACTGACAAGTGTTCCCGGAATTATTATTATCGTAATCATTGCCAGTCTGTTATGGACAATGGGTGTACATGGAACAGTGGCGGTATATGCGGCAATCGCAGCACCGTTAATGCAGTATTATGCAACCAACTATGCCAATCATGAGGCCGGTCAGGCGCTTGTATTTATGCCAATCGCGTTATTCGGTATTATCAATTGCTGTGGCGGAACCGGCAATACACTGGCGCTCTGCGTGATGGGATTATTCTCGAAATCCGAACAGCTGAAAGCAGTCAGCAAGGCAGCAATCGTGCCCGGTCTGTTTAATATTAACGAGCCTGTGATCTTCGGTTATCCTATTATGTATAATCCGATCATGTGCATTCCCTTTATCCTGAACCCTGTAATTACCATGATCATCTGTTATTTTGGATATATGATAGGATTTTTCAAACCGGCTTACATTTCCATTACGGCGAACCTTCCGGTTGGATTTGCACAGTATCTGACGACTTTGTCCTGGACCAATATCTTTATTCCGGTGATTGCATTTGCGGTAGCGTTTGCATGCTATTGGCCGTTCTTCAAAGTATATGAAAAGGAACTGGTAGCAAAAGAAGCACAGGCAAAGGAAGAAAAATAATGGAAGAAAAGCAGAAAATATTTCCACCGGGATTTCTATGGGGCGGTGCCGTGGCAGCCAATCAGGCAGAAGGTGCCTGGCAGGCGGACGGGAAAGGAGATTCTGTAGCGGATCACATTACTGCGGGGACAAAAACGTCCCCGCGGCGATTCACGGAACAGATCCGCCCTGAGGAGAACTATCCAAGTCACGAAGCTATAGATTTCTATCACAGATATGAGGAGGACATTGCACTATTTGCGGAAATGGGATTTAAAGTATTCCGGATTTCGATTGCATGGACCCGTATTTTTCCCAAAGGTGATGAGATATCGCCCAATCGTGCCGGGATTGCGTATTACAGGAAAGTATTTGAAACCTGTAAAAAATACGGAATAGAACCGTTAGTTACCTTGTCTCATTATGAAATGCCTTATTATCTGTGCGAACATTACGGCGGCTGGACCAACCGACAGACGATTGCATTTTTCCTGCGGTATTGTGAGACGGTATTCAGAGAGTATCAGGATCTGGTTCATTACTGGCTGACATTTAATGAAATGAATACACTGGTCAGCCGTTTCGGAACGCTCCTTGCAGGGGGCATTTTACCCGAGGACGGAGAAGACTTGTTCGGGAGAAAACGACTGGGATCCCCCGAGACCGCGGCAGAAAAGAGTTGCAGATTTACTGCATTGCATCATCAGTTTCTGGCCGGTGCACAGGCAGTAAAAATGGCACACGAGATCAATCCCGAAAATAAAGTGGGATGTATGCTGTCTGCGGCCGGTGTATATCCATATACTTGTAGTCCGGAAGATGTAGTGGAAGCACAGGCACAGATGGAACGCAGCAACTGGTTGTGCGGAGATGTGTGCGTAAGAGGAGCATATCCTTATTTTGCGGAACGCTTTTTTAGGGAAAATGGGGTACAGATCCGAAAAGAGGCCGGGGATGATGAAATATTGAAGAATGGAAAAGTGGATTTCTTAAGCTTCAGTTATTACAGTTCCCGTTGTGCCACGGCAGATCCGAAAGTGATACAGACGGCGGGGAATATGATGCTTGGTGTGCCGAATCCCTATCTGGAAGCAAGCGAATGGGGATGGATCATTGATCCTAAGGGATTACGTTACCTCCTGAATGAACTGTACGGCAGATATCAGATTCCGCTGATGGTCGTAGAGAACGGACTGGGAGCGGTGGATCGTGTGACAGAAGACGGACAGATTCATGATGATTACCGGATTGCTTATTTAAGCGAACATATCAGACAGATGTGGGAAGCAGTAAATGATGGTGTGGAGTTACTGGGATACACTCCGTGGGGATGTATCGATTTGATCAGTGCAAGCACCGGTGAAATGAAAAAACGCTATGGCTTTATCTATGTGGACAAAGACGATGAAGGAAAAGGAACCTTGGAACGAAAGAAAAAAGATTCCTTTGCCTGGTATCGGGAGTGCATCAGGACGAACGGAGCCAGCGTACTTTCCACGAATAAAAAAGAGGATAAATTATGACAAAAAAACAGGTTGAGATTGTGAATAAGACAGGACTGCATGCCAGACCGGCTTCTGATTTTGTACTGGAAGCCAAAAAATATGAAAGCAAGATTACGATTTGCAGGGAAAACGGAGTACCGGTGAATGCAAAATCCGTTGTACGGATTCTGGCGGAAGGAATCGGACAGGGAACCAAAATAGAGATTGCTGCGGAAGGCACAGATGAAGAGCAGGCGGCAGCGTCTCTTGCAGCCTTGGTGGAAAGCGGATTTGGAGAATAAAGGCGGTAAATGTGTATGGAAGAAAGATTACAGGGAAATCCGGTATCTGAGGGAATTGCTTATGCGAAATCTTATATCTACATTCCCGGTACACTGACAAAGGCTCCGGATTTTTTTCCCAAGGGTCAGGAAGAGGAAAAATATCGGGAATTCAGGGAATCCTGTGAAAAGGCAGACAGTGAACTGGTGACATTGTACAACGGTATGTGTAAAGAGGATCCGGATAAGGCAAAAATCTTCAGTGCACATCGGGAATTACTTCAGGATGAAGAAATCCTTGATGAGATCCGGGAGACAATCTGTGAGGAAAACATGAATCCGGACAGCGCGGTCAGTAAGGTGTATACAGAATTTGCAGAATTGTTGGCCGGTGTGGAGGATCCGTTGATTGCCGAGCGCGCGGCGGATCTTAGAGATGTCAGAGACCGGCTGCTCCGGATTCTGTCGGGGCAGGAAACGTCTAAGCTGTCTTCGTTTTCGGAAGATGTAATTCTGGTAGCCCATGACCTATTACCCAGTGATACGGCCACCATGGACAGAAAACATATCAAAGGAATCCTGACGGAGGTTGGCGGAGTGAATTCACATTCCGCAATCCTGGCAAGAAGTTACGGAATTCCTGCAATTCTGGGAGTTCCGAATGTTACGGAAAAAATTCCTACAGATACTATGCTTGCCATGGATGGTTTGACCGGAGAAATATTTGTCACACCGGGAGAAGAATGTATTTGCGATATCAGGGAAAAACAGACATCTTTTTTCCGCAAAAAAGAAGCAGAAAAAAATTTTTTAAACAAACCTGCAATTATGAAGGACGGAACAGAAATAAAGATAGGAATCAATATCGGCTCGCAGGAATTTGATGTTCCGACAGACCGGTACGATTTCATCGGCTTGTTCCGTACAGAATTTCTTTATATGGAAGGGAAGGAACTTCCGGGGGAAGAAACACAATTTGAAGCCTATAGGCAGGTTGTGCAAAAGGCAAAAGGACATCCGATTACTTTGCGGACACTGGATATCGGCGGAGATAAGACATTGCCCTACATGGAATTGCCAAAAGAGGACAATCCTTTTTTGGGGAAAAGAGCAATCAGGCTTTGTTTTGCGGAAAAAGAGTTATTTTTAACGCAACTGCGTGCGGCACTGCGTGCTTCTGCTTACGGACCTCTGCAAATCATGTTTCCGATGGTCGGGAGTCTGGAAGATATTCGCAAGGCAAAAGAGTACCTGAATCTGGCAAAAGAGCAGCTGAAAGAGAGAAAGCAGCAGTTTGATGAACAGATCCGAATCGGTATTATGATAGAGATTCCCGCGATTGCCCTGATTGCAGATCTGGCGGCGGAAGAGGTGGATTTTGCAAGCATAGGATCCAATGACCTGACGCAGTATTTGTCGGCTGCGGATCGGATGAATCCGGAGGTGGCCGCTTATTACAAAAGCGATTCTACGGCAATGCTTCGGCTGCTGCGGTTTGTCTTTCAGGAATTTTCCAAACGTGGAAAAGAAATCTCCGTCTGCGGAGAAATGGCAGGAAATCCGGAGACCGCCCGATTGCTGGTGGGACTGGGAGCGAGAAAGCTGTCTATGAGCAGTGGAAATATCGCCGGTGTAAAGGCAAAACTGGCTGAATGTACATTACAGGAGCTGACAGCTTTGGCAGAGAAAAAACTATGATCCCTCTTGACAAAAAAATGAAATGTGTTTATATTCATAACAGTGTTATATAACACTGTTATGAATATTTTTTTGGAGGAAAAAGTGACAAAACCAATCGAAGGAGTTTCAGAGAGAATTCTCGTCTGTGCCAGAGAAGAATTCCTGGAGAAGGGCTATTCCGAAGCGTCGCTTCGTACGATCGCAGCCAAGGCAGACACTACTACCGGATCCATCTATTCCCGGTTCGGGGACAAGGAAGGATTGTTTTGTGCGATTGTGGAACCGGCGGCGGAAGGGCTGACGCAGATATTCCTTAAGACCCAGGAGGCGTTTCATGCCAGAGAGGCAGAGGAACAGCCGAAGGTAATGGAGGATTATGTGGTAGGCGGTATGGATGAAATGCTTGACTATGTCTATGATCGGTTCGATGATTTCCGGTTACTGCTGGATGCCTCTTACGGTACCAAGTATCAGGATTTCGTGGAACATCTGGTGGACATTGAGACGGAGTATACCTACAAGTATATGGAAGCCACACAATTCCTACAGGAAGGCAGCATGATCACCGAGGAGTTCCTACATATCATGTCGAGAGCCATGTTTGACAGTATGTTCGAAGTCGTCAGACACCGCATGGACAGGGATACTGCCAGAAAATATCTGCATATGCTGGAGAAGTATCACTACGGCGGATGGGGAGCCATCATCAAGCTGGGGTGAAGCATAAGATAAGACTGCTATGGAAGATTACGGTAGCAGTCTATCTTAAAAACCGACGGTTAGTTGAAACTAATTACCAATAAGCGGTGTTAGATAGGAAAGACAATAGAGCCTCAAATGTCCGGAAAAGAGAAATGATGAAAAGCAGGGCAAAATGAAAAGAAATTCTAGAAATTAAAGAGTTACATTAAATCCAAAAAATTAATTTAAATCAAAGGGAAAGAGGGAAAGATCACATGAAAAAAGAAAGCTCTATGCAGAAGCTGTTCGCTCATGCGGGCAACTACAAGTACCTGACCATTGCGTCATGGATTCTGTCCGCGGTCAGTGCACTGATTGCATTACTGCCGTTTTATGATATCTGGCGGATCATGCAGGAGGTTGTACTGGCAGCGCCGGATTACAGCAAGGCGCAGAATCTGTCGGGGCTTGGATGGAGTGCCGTGGGATTTGCACTGCTTTCCATGATCATTTATATCTGCGCACTGTTGTGCTCCCACATTGCAGCCTTTCACGTGCAGGCGAATATGCGAAGCACACTGATGCGTCATATTCTGACGCTGCCCATGGGATTCATGGACAGTGAGGGCAGCGGTAAGATCCGTAAGATCGTCAACGAATCCACCGCAGCCACCGAGACTTATCTGGCACACCAGATGCCGGATAAGGCAGGGGCAATGGCAACGCCTGTGGGATTGTTGGTATTGCTGGTGGCATTTGACTGGAAACTGGGGCTGTTAAGTCTCGTGCCCGTCGTCCTTGCGTTCCTCATTATGGGTGCCATGACCGGACAGCGCATGAAAGATAAAATGACAGAATACCAGAATGCGTTAGAGGAGATGTCCAGTGAAGCAGTGGAATATGTCCGCGGTATTCCTGTTGTAAAGACCTTTGGTCAGACGGTATTTTCTTTCAAGCGTTTCCAGACCTCTATTAAAAAATATGAAAAATGGACCATCGCTTATACCAAAGAACTGATGTGGCCCATGGTAGGCTTTACCACACTGATCAATGCGATCTTCGCCGTTCTGATCGGTGCCGCATATTGGTTCGGTGGAGCAGGCGGGGATCCTGAGGTGCTGATCAACCTTCTGTTCTACATCATTATCACTCCGGTACTGACCGTTACATTAGGCAAGATCATGTACGGCGGAGAGAATCAGATGATCGTGGAGGATGCTCTGAAAAGAACTGATGGTATCTTAAGCCGTAATCCTCTGCCGGAAGCAGAAAAAGAGCAGAACATCAAGGATCATTCCATTGCGTTACAAAATGTATCCTTCCGCTATGAAAATGCGGGAAGAGATGCTCTGCATCAGATCAATCTCGATATCAAAGAAGGAGAGCATGTGGCATTTGTCGGTCCCTCCGGCGGCGGTAAGACCACGCTGGCAAGTCTCATTGCCCGTTTCTATGATACCACAGAAGGTAAGGTATGCATCGGCGGCGTGGATGTGAAGGATATTCCTTCCGCACAGTTGATGAATATGGTGTCCTTCGTATTTCAGGACAGCAAATTGCTTAAGATGTCCATTTACGATAATGTCCGCATGGGCAAAAAGGATGCCACCAGAGAAGAAGTCATGGAAGCTCTGAAAAATGCCCAGTGTGAGGACATTATTGCAAAGCTGCCGGACGGTGTGGATACCGTCATCGGAAGCCAGGGTACTTATGTATCCGGAGGTGAGGCACAGCGCCTGTCCGTTGCGAGAGCGATGTTAAAAAATGCACCGATCCTGATCCTGGATGAAGCTACCGCTTTTGCTGATCCGGATAATGAGGCGAAGGTACGGCAGGCATTTACGAAGCTTTCCGCAGGCAAGACCGTGATCATGATCGCACACAGATTGTCCTCGGTTGTGGATGCCGACCGCATCTGTGTGTTGAAGGATGGCGGAATTGTGGAACAGGGAAACCATGAAATATTGCTGGGACAAAACGGACTGTATGCCCATATGTGGGAAGAGTACAATAAATCCGTCAGCTGGAAAGTAGGAAAGGGGGAGAAATAGAATGAGTAGCTTACAGGCAAAATTGCAGCATAAATACGCGCTTTCCGAAAAAGGTGCGAAGGATATGATAAAGGCATTTGTATCCGTAACATGTTCCGATCTGGTGTTGATGTTCCCGGTATGGATGCTGTATTTTCTGGTAAGAGATTATTTACAGGGCACCATGGCAGGCAGAGGTGTTTTCTACATTGTGGGCTGCGTACTCTGTCTTCTTCTGATCGCGCTGACAACGTTGGTGCAGTATCGTGCCACGTTCCTGGCAACTTATGTGGAGAGCGGTGTGCGCAGAATTGCTCTGGCAGAGCAGCTGCGTAAGATCCCGTTATCCTTCTTCGGAAAAAAAGATCTGTCCGATCTGACAAGTACCATTATGGCGGACTGTGCCACCATGGAGACTGCATCCTCCCATTTCATTCCGGAACTGGTTGGTTCCTGTATCTCCACCACACTGATCGCTGTGGGTACCTTTTTCATGAACTGGAGAATGGCAATCGCAGCACTGTGGGTACTGCCTGTGTCTTTCCTCATTGTGGGATGTTCCGGCAGGGTACAGAAGAGCTTAAGTAAGAAGCAGATGAAATTAAAAATGGACTGTGCTGACGGCATTCAGGAATGCCTGGAGACCGTACGTGACCTTCGGGCCAACAATGCCCAGGCTGAGTACATGGAAGGCTTAGAGGGCAAGATCCGTGCCGTGGAAAAACATGCACTGGTGACGGAGCTTGGTACGGCAGTCTTTGTAGGCGGTGCCCAGATGATCTTAAAGCTTGGCATCGCCACCGTGGCATTGACCGGCGGTGTGTTGTTAGTAAAGGGAGAGATCGACATCCTGACCTTCTTCGTATTCCTCCTGTTGGTATCCAGAATGTATGATCCCCTGCAGGTGGCACTGCAGAATCTGGCAGCTATTATCAGTACCAGTGTGCAGTGTGACCGTCTCGACGAGATCCTGTCCCATGAGATCCAGACCGGTGCCAGCACCATGGATCCTAAGGGGTATGACATCGAATTTTCCCATGTGGGATTCTCCTATGACAGTCAGGATACCGTACTTCGCGATGTCACTTTCACGGCAAAACAAGGCGAAGTGACCGCATTGATCGGACCTTCCGGCGGCGGTAAGACCACCGTGTCCAGACTGGCTTCCCGGTTCTGGGATATCCATAAAGGTAAGATCACCGTGGGTGGCATGGACATCTCCACCATCGATCCGGAGACACTGATGTCTCTGTACGCTATCGTATTCCAGGATGTGACACTGTTCAATAATACGGTGATGGAAAATATCCGTATCGGCAGGCAGAATGCTACGGATGAAGAAGTGCTGGCTGCGGCAAAACTGGCGCATTGCGATGAGTTCGCGGAGAAACTTCCGAACGGCTGGCAGACCATGATCGGTGAGAACGGTTCGGAACTGTCCGGCGGTGAGAGACAGCGGATCTCCATTGCCAGAGCCTTTTTAAAGGATGCTCCCATCATCCTCATGGATGAGGCAACCGCTTCTCTGGATGTAGATAACGAGACACTGATTCAGGAATCCCTTTCCAGGCTGATCCGCAATAAGACCGTTATGATCATTGCGCACCGCATGCGTACCGTGGCGGACGCAGACAAGATTGTTGTATTGAAGGATGGCGTGGTGGCAGAGCAGGGAACGCCTGCCGAACTGGAAGCAAAAGACGGCATTTACCGGCATATGAAAGCCACTCAGATGGAGGCTGCCGGCTGGACATTATAATCAAACAGCCTTTTTAAAAGGAGCGGTCCGCTTGTTTACAGGCGGATCGCTTTTAGCATATTGCGTAATTCCTGCGAACGACATATAATACAATCCAACGGCAGAAAATTATCCAATGGAGAGGAACACAGAGGAATACCATGCAGATAACAGCAATGAAAAAAGACGATTTTTACAGACAGATGTTCAAACTGACCATCCCGATCATTATACAGAATCTGCTCAGTGCAGCAGTGAATTCCGCGGATGTTATTATGCTAAACTATGTGGGACAGTCCGCAATATCCGCAGTATCCCTGGCGTCAAATTTTTCGAATGTCCTGTTTATGGTATATTACGGACTGGGGACGGGAGCCACTCTCTTGTGCGCCCAATATTATGGAAAGGGGAACCTGGAAGCAATTCATACTGTAGAAGGAATCACACTTCGTTTCTCTATGGCAATTTCAGGTATAGTTGCGCTGATTGCATTTTTCCTCCCTCAGAAGATGATGCTTCTCTTTACTCCTGATCAGGAGCTGATCACTATCGGCGCCTCTTATCTGCGGATCATGGGCATCACATACCTGTGCTGGGGCATCACGGAAGTATATCTAGCCATTTTGCGAAGCGTAGGTCGTGTGACGGTCAGTATGGCGTTGAATATGCTGGCTTTCGTATTGAATGTCATTCTGAATGCCACATTTATCTTCGGACTGTTCGGCATGCCAAAGCTGGGAGCTACCGGTGTCGCCATTGCCACAGCCCTGTCCCGACTGGTGGAACTGGTGGCATGCGTCATTGTATCTTCCTTGAGCAAAAATGTAAAACTGCATCCGAAGTACCTGTTTGTTCACAGTAAGGTGCTGACACAAGATTTCATGCGTCTGTCTCTGCCAGCACTTTGCAATGATGTGTCCTGGAGTGTGGCGTTTTCCATGTATTCCGTGATCCTGGGGCATCTGGGAACAGATGCGGTGGCTGCTAATTCACTGGTCGTCGTAGTGCGCAATATCGGTACGGTGTTCTGTTTTGCCATTGCCAGTGCAGGTAGCATATTGCTGGGAAATATTATGGGACAAGGCGATCTGGAGAAGTCAAAGAGTTACGCTTCCCGGATGTTGAAGATGACGGTAATCGCCGGAGCTATAGGCGGCCTGATCGTACTGGCAATTACACCCTTTGTGTTACGGTTTGCTACATTGAATGACACTGCCATGCATTATCTGAAATATATGCTGCTCATTAATACTTATTATATTATGGGCGCTGCCGTGAATACGGCGCTGATCGCCGGAGTATTCCGTGCCGGCGGAGATACGAAGTTCGGACTGATCTGCGATACGATCGATATGTGGTGTTATGCGATCCCTCTGGGATTCTTCGCCGCATTTGTACTGAAACTTCCGGTACTGTGGGTCTATTTCCTGTTATGTACCGATGAATTTGTCAAGTGGCCCTGGGTCATTAAGCATTACCGAGAGGGTAAATGGGCGAAGAATATTACCAGAGAAGAAGTATGATTCTAAGTTAAATTACATGGCCTTTTCCTGTTCTTCCTGAATCTCTGGGAAGACAGATAACATGGGCTTTACGTCTTCTTTTTTAATGATACGTGCCACGTAATTTTTCGTGATCTTCATTACTACGGGAGACAGGGCTATGACACCGATCAGGTTGGGAATCGCCATCAATCCGTTGAAGGTGTCGGACAGATCCCAGGCCAGACCAAGGTTCATGGTGCAGCCGATGAAGATCATCAGTACGAACACTACCTTGTAGACAATGGTGGATTTCGTACCGAATAAATATTCACAGGCCTTGGATCCGTAGTGGCTCCAGCCCAGTACGGTAGAGAATGCAAACAGCAGGATCGCAATGGCGATGAAGGCAGGGCCGAAGCTGCCGAATACGGTAGCAAAAGCCTGACCTACCAGAGCGGAACCGGACACATCCACCAATACGGCACCGGTGTCCAGATCGATCAGGCCGGAGGACAGAACTGCGAAAGCCGTCAGTGTACATACGACCATAGTGTCAACGAATACCTCGAAGATGCCCCACATACCCTGACGCACGGGTTCTTTTACATTGGAACTGGAATGTACCATAACGGAGGAACCAAGGCCGGCTTCGTTGGAGAACACGCCGCGCTTCATGCCCCAGGTCAGAGCCAGCTTCACACCGGAACCTACGATACCGCCGCCCACGGCGCGCAGACCGAATGCTCCTTTGAAAATAGCGGTAAATACGGCACCCACGTGACCGATATTTGCAAAGAAGATCACCAGTGCACCGATGACATAAGCGATGGCCATAAAGGGAACCAGCTTCTCGGTGACGGCAGCGATGCGCTTTAACCCACCGACAATGACCAGTGCACCGATGATCACCAGTACGATGCCGGTTACCGTAGCGGGAATGGAGAAGGCGGAAGTCATGTTGGCTGCAATGGAATTGACCTGACTCATGTTGCCGATACCGAAGGAAGCCAGCAGGCAGAAAGCAGAGAACAGCACAGCCAGTACGGCACCGATCTGTTTGCAGCCCTTATAGGAGCCGAGACCGTCCTTCAGATAGTACATGGCACCTCCGCTCCATTCCCCTTTGAAGTTCTTGCGGCGGTAATAGATGCCCAGTACATTTTCTGAGTAGTTGGTCATCATGCCGAAGAAAGCTACAATCCACATCCAGAAGATGGCGCCGGGACCACCGGCTACCAGAGCACTTGCCACGCCGACGATATTACCGGTACCGATGGTGGCAGCCAGTGCGGTGCACAGCGACTGGAACTGGGAGATGGACTGATCATCAGCATCCGTGTGCTTTGTTACGTGTTGGTCGTGAAAGATGCCGCCTACTGTATTTTTGAACCAGTGTCCGATGTGGGACAACTGGAAAAATTTCGTCAGGATCGTCATCAGGATACCGGTGCCCACCAACAGCACCAACATGGGAACACCCCATACGAAACCATTGATGGCATTGTTCACATTGGCTATGAGCTCTACCATATACATTCTCCTCCTTTGTTTTCAGGTAAAAGAAAAAGCGCAGACACCCGAAGATGTCCACGCTGACATAGTTACCTGATCTGTATTTCGTTTCTGATTTTTTCCCAGTATAACATATAGGAAAAGATGCCGCAAGAGAAAATTTTTCTCAAAACCCCTATTGACCTAAAGTTAGCTTTAGGTATTATGATAAAATCATCCCGTAAGAAACGTTTCTAACGGAAAAAAAGGTGAAAATAAGGAACGAAGCATAAGTTTTGAAAGGAGAAGCAAAATGTATCAGAATACTTTGACTTTAAATAATGGTGTGAAGATCCAGCAACTGGGACTGGGAACCTGGTTTATTCCCGATGACCAGGCGGCAGAGGCAGTAAAGGCAGCAGTGGCACTGGGCTACCGTCATATCGATACCGCACAGGCCTACGGCAACGAGCGTGGTGTGGGAGATGGTGTGAGAACCTGTGGCGTACCCAGAGAGGAACTGTTCGTGGTATCCAAGGTGGCAGCAGAGCACAAGACTTACGAATCCGCAGCCGCAAGCATCGACGAGACCCTGGCAAAAATGGGACTGGATTATCTGGATATGATGATCATTCACTCTCCCCAGCCCTGGGTGGAAGTCAACCAGAGTGAGAACCGTTATGTGGAAGGCAACAGAGCAGCCTGGAGAGCACTGGAGGACGCTTATAAGGCCGGAAAGCTGAAAGCAATCGGTATTTCCAATTTCCAGGTGGGAGACATTGAGAGCCTGCTGGAGACCGCTGAGATCAAACCGATGGTTAACCAGATCCTGTGCCACATCAGCAACACTCCGTTGGAACTGGTAGAGTACTGCCAGAAGAACGGCATTGCAGTAGAGGCTTATTCCCCTATTGCCCACGGAGAGATCCTGCATCAGCCCGAGATTCAGGCCATGGCAGAAAAATACGGTGTTTCCGTACCGCAGCTGTGCATCCGGTATACTTTGCAGTTAGGCACCATCTCTCTGCCCAAGACCGGCAATCCCGAGCATATGAAGACCAATGCTGAGGTAGACTTTGAGATCAGCGCAGAGGATATGGACGTCTTGAAGAACATCAAGCATATTGAAAGCTATGGCGCTAACAGCGGATTCCCCGTATACGGTGGAAAACTGTAAGACATTATCTGTCGTGGCTGTTGTCGTAGATGGGCTGGATCTCAGGGGGAAGATTATCGGGAAGCATGGCATGGATCCCGTCTTCGTTGCCGTCTTCCATAGCTTTCTCATAGTACCAGCATTTGAATTTCAGCATATCCAGAGTGCGGTTCATCTGCGCAAGCTCTGCCTCCATGTGCGACCGTTGCTCCTCAAACAGTGCCTTGCGTTGCGGGTAGGTGGACGGCCCTTCTACACACCAATCCATGAATTGCCGGATGTCCTTGATTTCCATGCCAGCTTTTTTCAGACATTCAATGACCCGGAGTGCTTCAATCTCCGTGTCAGCGAATTTGCGGATGCCGGACACCCGTTCCATGTTCGGAAAAAGTCCCTGCTTGTCATAATAGCGCAGCGTGGAGATAGGCAATCCGAACATCTCTGCCACCTGTCCAATTGAATACATAAATTTCCCTCCCCAAATTTTCAAAAAATATATTGACCTAAAGTCAGGTTTAGGTATTACTATGAGAATAACACAAAGAATATCAAAATGCAAGGAGTGTTCTACGATGAATAAAAATGTACTGATTATTTCCTCAAGTCCCCGTAAGGGCGGCAACTCCGAAACGCTGGCGGCAGCATTTGCCGAGGGCGCACGAGAGGCAGGCAATCAGGTAGAAACCGTATATCTGCGGGAAAAGCAGGTTGGCTTCTGCAAGGGCTGCCTTGCCTGCCTGAAGTTGGGGCACTGCGTCATCCAAGATGATGCCGTGGAAATTGCTGCCAAAATGCACGATGCAAATGTGCTGGTGTTCGCAACGCCCGTCTACTATTACTGCGTCAGCGGTCAGCTCAAGACTATGCTGGATCGTGCCAACCCGCTGTTTGATACGGATTATGCCTTTACGAAAGCCTACTTGCTGGCAACGGCGGCAGAGGACGCATCGGATACCTTTGCGGGCACAGAGAAAGCTGTGCAGGGCTGGGTAGACTGCTTCCCACGCTGTGCGCTGGCTGGCGCAGTGTTTGCAGGCGGCGTAAACGGCGTGGGAGAGATCACGGGTCATATTGCACTGGAGCAAGCTTATCAGATGGGCAAGGAGGTGTGAGCCATGGCAGTTAAACAAACGGCAGGCAGAGAGGCTTTGGGGGAATTTGCTCCCAAATTTGCGGAATTGAATGATGATGTACTGTTCGGGCAGGTGTGGAGCAGGGAAGACAAGCTTTCCCTGCGGGAACGCAGCATTGTAACAGTGGTGGCGCTGATGGCGCAGGGACTGACGGATTCGTC